>Ga0233403_10000161_pt1 | contig 29874 bp, 30 predicted proteins | sample Na_oxic_1_MG_FD_179866 | JGI IMG/M metagenome (GOLD analysis project Ga0233403, IMG submission 179866) | Seawater microbial communities from Saanich Inlet, British Columbia, Canada - Na_oxic_1_MG | ecosystem: Environmental > Aquatic > Marine > Inlet | place: Canada: British Columbia | collected...
TCATCGATATCGCGCACTACACCATCAACAATAAATCCTGCAATGCCGTTTTGTTTTGCAATCGCACACACATTTCCGCCACTGACCGCATATTGATCATCCGCTTCAACCACTAGGATATCACCCTGCTGGGCATCATAAATCGCTTTATGCACCATTAGGTGGTCGCCCGGCGCACATTTTACGGTATAGGCGCGTCCAGCAACACGCGGCATATTTGCCCACAATGGATGTATACGATAATCCATAAATTGTGAACGTGGTAATGCATCAGCTAAGTCACATGTGGATATGCTTACGTACTCTGCATAATATGAATCAGTCATAAATTAGTCCTTTTACATTAACGGTAACATAAACATGACAGCCCAATAACAACAAATCCCAAACTGGACTAAAAAGGCAATAAAACGCGATTGGATAGCCAATGGGCTAGTTGAAATGAGCAAAATTATGGATTGTGCTAGCCGCGCTGCAAACAGCACATAAGCTAATCCGTTGGTAATATCTGTAGCGTCTGTTGCGATAGCATAAATTAACAGGCCACCAATAAACGGAAAACACTCAACGGCATTAGCGTGTACCCGAGTTAAACGGTATCCAAAAGCAGGCACATCAGAACCGTCTGCAGCAAATTTTAAGTTTTTATTGTGGCCAGTCAATCCCAGATAAGTTCGATAACCCGCTAGGGCTAATAAACTAACTAAAATTAGGACAATGTAATGTAAAAAAACAATGTGTGTAGGGGTCATAGTGTGTCCTTGTTATTATTCTATCTCCAAACAATAATTCACTATAACCCATATTGCAAAACAAAGTACCTAGCAGCGCCTTGCTCTAAATTTCTTGCCTTTAATCTTGCCTTCGCGAAATTGTGCCATTGCACGTTTTACGCTACGTAACTTCACTGCAATAAACGAGACTTGATTGGTGACATTAATCTTACCAATATCGTCGCCATCAATACCGGCTTCTTTGGTTAATGAACCTAAGATATCACCAGGACGCAGCTTTTGGCGTTTACCACCATCTATGCTTAAAGTTACATATTCAGGTTGAATAATTCGGTTAGCGTGAAAACGAACGCTTTCGATCCCTTTAGGTTTAAGCACGACTTGTGCATGGGCTTCGATGTCGCGTAATGCAGACATTTCATTATCACTTACCAATGTCACGGCTAACCCCTCGGCATCCGCTCGACCAGTACGACCAATCCGATGTACATATACATCTGGCTCGTCACTTACCGTATAGTTGATGACCAAATCGACCGCATCAATGTCTAGTCCACGTGCAGCAACATCTGTTGCAACCAATACCAAGGCTGATTTATGGGCAAAACGCGTTAAGACTTGAGTACGCTCGCGTTGTTCCAAATCACCATTTAGGGCAACGGCTGAGATATCTTTTTGTTGTAAATACTCAGTCAGCTCAAACGTTTGAATTTTGGTGTGACAAAACACAATCGCGGCCTTGGCCTGATAATGCGTAATAATCGCCGCAACAGCTTGATCGCGGTGCTCATCAGATACTTTATAGGCAATCTGTTGGATCTTAGTATCACTATGCAGAGAGTGGGTTTCAATTCGCTGCGGTGCTTTTTGCACAACATCAGAGATCTGCGCAATCGTATCTGGGTATGTCGCAGAAAACATTAATGTTTGACGCACTTTAGGTAAGTGTTTAAAAATGACTTCCAGCTCATCATAAAAGCCCATATCTAACATGCGATCGGCTTCATCAAGCACGAATTGTTTTAGATTGTGTAATTTGACACGATGATTGAGCATGTGATCCATTACGCGGCCAGGTGTACCTACAATAATGTGTGGTGGATGGCGTAGCGTCGCGATCTGACCATTCATTGGAATACCACCACACAAGGTAGTGATCTTTACGTTATCCATGCGGCGGGCTAATAAACGCAATTGCTCAGCAACCTGATCTGCTAACTCTCTAGTCGGACAGAGCACTAACGCATGCGTATAGGTACGCTTTTCATCTAAACTTTGTAAGATCCCCAAGCCGAATGCAGCGGTTTTACCACTACCCGTTTTGGCTTGTGCTAAGACGTCTTCACCTGATAACACCACCGGCAATGTCGCCGTTTGTATGTCAGTCAGTTGTGTATAGCCAAGCTCTGTTACTGATTGGATCAGCTCAGGGCGTAAATTAAGAGTTGTAAAATCAGTCATTATACTAGTTGCCACGCTATCGCCTGTCCGGCGAAAAATGGGACAATATCATCCCCAGTTGACAGTGCGATTTGCTCTGGAATAGTCCATTCTTGGCGTTGCAAAGTAATCGTAGTTGTATTTCTTGGTAACCCATAAAAGTCAGGGCCAAATTGAGAGGCAAAGCCTTCTAATTTATCTAATGCACCCAACTCGTCAAATACTTGGGCATACAATTCAATCGCACTCCATGCGCTATAACAACCGGCACACCCGCAGGCCGATTCTTTTTTATGTTTTTCGTGTGGCGCCGAATCCGTTCCTAAGAAAAACTTAGACGAACCAGAGGCAACCACCGCACGCAATGCTTGTTGATGCGTGTTACGTTTTAGCACAGGTAAACAATAATTATGCGGTTTTACCCCACCAACTAATAAGTCATTACGGTTTAATAACAGATGTTGGGGTGTGACAGTCGCTGCCACATTTTCAGAAGCTGCCAATACAAAATCGACCGCATCTTTGGTCGTAATATGCTCAAAGACAATCTTTAAGCCTGGAAACGCTGCCACAATGTGCTGTAAATGCTGCTCGATGAACTCTGCTTCGCGGTCAAAGATATCAATTTGCGCTTGGGTTACTTCACCATGAATCAATAACAACATACCTACTTCTTGCATCACCTCAAAGATCGGATACAAGGCTTCTACCCCTTTTACAGCCGCATCAGAATTGGTGGTGGCACCGGCAGGATATAATTTAGCGGCAACCACACCAGCAGCTTTCGCTTGGCGAATATCTTCTGCACTCGTGGTGTTAGTTAAAAATAATGTGACCAATGGTTCAAAGTCTGGAAAATCAGTCGCGTGCGCTAAAATACGCTCACGATAAGCTATCGCTTGTTCGGTTGTCGTGACCGGAGGGACTAAATTAGGCATTGCAATCGCCCGACGGAAACAACGTGCTGTTGCAGGAACGGTCTCGGATAGCATCTCGCCATCACGAAAATGTAAATGCCAATCATCAGGGGTGGTTAATGTTAGGGTTTGCATGTTGAGTCACTCTCGGTAAATTAATCGACTATATTATGCCTTAATCACAGCAAATTTGCCCCTGATTTCATTAATTATTACGCAATGATCACGACTCAAGGGTTGCCAATCTAAATAGATATGCTTTAAGGTAGAGCAGGTTTATTATCTCCAACGCATATTTGACACAGGAAGTTCAGTTGCATGTCAGCGAAAATCAGTCTGCTTAATTTTTTCCCTCAGCCAAACTTATTTCAGCGAATACTTTTACCTATCGTAGATCACCTTTTAGGCATTAGTAAAATGAACACCTTGTATCAAACACATCAGATGCAAGGATTATCCAAAGAAGCCTTTGTCGACAAATTACTTACCATTCAGAATATTACAGTCAGTAACGAAGACTCGCTACTAGCGCAAATTCCTGAAACAGGCCCAGTTGTGATTGCCAGTAATCACCCTTTTGGCGGCATTGAAGGACTCATCCTTGCCCGTACTATTAGCAAAAAACGCCCTGATATTAAAGTCTTTGCTAACTATGGCTTGAAGGTATTCAAAGAGCTTGAAGACTTTTTTATCTTTACCAACCCCCTATCACCGAATGATCCGAAAAACGCGCCGAGTATTCGTCAAGCCATTGCTCATGTTAAAGCTGGGCATCCATTACTTATTTTTCCTGCAGGAAGGGTGTCATATTACCAAACAGTCCATCAAGATATCGTTGAACACCAATGGAACAAACTGGTCTATCGCCTTAGCAAAGACGCCGACGGTAAATTTGTAGGGGTGTTTGTCCAAGGATTTAATCGTCCGTTCTTTTATACTTTAGGACGTATTTATTATCGTTTACGCATGCTGCTGTTAGCTCGCGAGCTGCTAGCCAATCAACATCGCTCTATCCATATTGATCACACCCAATGCATTACTTTACCTAATCATTTACCGGCACAAACTGGCGCTGATTTTGCCCGCAGTTTGAGTTATGCAGTGGATAGTCGATGGCATTACACTTGGCCTGCAGATGCGCCTGCATCCTCCATGGCACCTCTTGCACCAGAAATTGAAGTCACAACCTTACTCCAAGAATTATCCGATTTACCTGCACAGCAATGCTTAGTGACTGTTGGCGAGTTTGCTGTGTACTGGTCGATGCAAGCCCAAACACCCGCAATAGTAGATGAAATTGCACGCTTACGTGAGCTCGTGTTTAGAATGCATAATGAAGGTTCAGGCGCACAGCGAGATACGGATGACTTTGATGCGACTTATACTCACCTCTATGTAGTAAGAACTCCTGAAGATACACAAGAATTACCACATATAATAGGTGCGTATCGTATGGGTCGCACGGATGAGCTCATCGCAGCAGATGGTTTGGACGGATTATATTTACATAACATGTTTGAGTTTGCTCCTGAGTTTATTAACCAACGACAACCTTGTTTGGAAATGGGACGGTCGTTCATTATCCCTAAGTATCAACGTTCCCCACAGGGATTGTTTATGTTGTGGCGTGGTATTGGCGAGTTCATGAACGCGTTTCCGCAATATCGTATTCTGTATGGCACTGTCTCTATCAGTAAACTATATGCTCCGCAAAGCGTGAGTATTATTGAAAAGGGGTTAGTCAATGCACCAGAGCATGTGCAGCCACGTCATCATTTTGAACTTGATTTGCATCCACAATTAGCCGCTTTTGCATTATCGCAAGCCAGTACTGTGCAAAGTGGATTAAACAAGTATGTAAACACTTACTTGCATGCAATCGAGCCAGATGGAAAGGATTTACCCGTGCTCGCTAAACAATACCAAAAACTCGGGGCTGATTTTCATGCGTTAGGGATTGATACCAGTTTTAATCATACGCCGGGATTATTATTAAGTGTGAATATGGAAAACGTTCCTGCAAGAATGCAGAAACGCTTTTTAGGTCGTACACTTTAACTATTGGATGTCAGTAATGGGGTGTTTAGCCCCCCCTCTTTTAACCAACCCTCTTTTAGCCAACTCACTTTTAACCAACCCACTTTGAAAATGCGTCAGTTAACATCGTTTTTGCTTCTTGCCCTTGCGGCGTATCCAAGTACTGCTGAGCTTGTGCTACGTACTTCATGACCATGCCACTGTCTAAACCCAATGAGTCAAACTGATTTTTAAGATCATTGATGCTTTTTATCGAGTCACTATACTCTGCGGCTTTATTCATTAAGCCACCTAGACCACCTTCGGATACTGTCGCTACCGCTGGAACAGCACTAAGTAAGCTATCGACACCTGGGATTGCAGTAGAAAGTTGCGAGAACTTTTCACTCGAGATATTTTGTTTCGCATAATTTAAAATCGCGCCCATTCCACCAGAAGCTTGTTCGGTGGACACGCCAAGATTATCTGTTAAAGATGACAGTAGACCTGCGGCTGAAGGAAGTGCATCCGTAGCCATTTGCTTTACATCTGTGACTTGTGTCGGTGCGGATTCAGAGCCCATACCTAACATATTCTTAACGCTATCCCACCAGCCCTCAGCGTGTGTATGTGAGCTATAAAATGAGGTGCAAAGCAGTGTGCAAGATACGACAACAATAGGTAGTATTTTCATGATAATAGTCCTTTAAAAATTAATCATTCAGACGAACTATAGATGAAAAACTACCAGTTGTAGGATTATTTTATGAAAGATTAATTCTTTTTAGTATATGCGGCAATGATCACAATACGTTGACCATTTACTCTACCTTCGATATGCAAAGGATTGTCTGATAAGCCGATATTGCGAACTGGTGTACCGCGCTTAGCAGTGAAGCCTGCACCTTTTACATCGAGATCTTTGATAATAGTGACACTATCGCCCGCTTTTAATGCCACACCATTCACATCTAGGGTAGGTTCGTCATTACTTACCATGCCCGCTTCAGCCCACTGCTTAACTTCATCTTCAAGATACAGCATATCCATACTATCTTGCGCCCAGCTCTCACTACTCACTCGACCCAGCATACGATACGCCATCACTTGTACCGCAGATGTTTGCGACCACATACTATCGTTAAGACAACGCCAATGATTTATATCTAACTCTACTTCACCTTCGATTTGGTCATGGCAATTACCACATAATAAAACCGCGCAATTTGCAGTGGTGTCGGGCGAATATTCAATGGCATAAGGGGTTAGGCGATCAGTTGCCGTGCATAATTCACATTGATGATTAGCGCGTTCAAGAAGATGTTTTTCTAAAGACATGTTGAGGTTTCACTCATAAAAAGATGGGCAAAGCATACCCACAAAATAAACAAGGATTATATCACAGCAATCAAGGAATGGTTAATGGGCGATTCAGGATTAGTTTTGTAATGACTGTTGATAAGCTATTGTGGCGGGTGCGACACCAAAGTTCACATCGACTTGGGCGCCTTGCAGTTGGCGAATGATTTTAACTAGTGCATAGTGATGAATCGCATGCGACACGCAAAATACTAGTTCGCGAGCAATGGAAGATTGTACCGTGCCAGGATGGCTAGACTGGACATTGATATCACTAATGACGTTTAAGGGTTTATCAAGCTGTGCCTCTGTCAAACAGAGCACCCAAGCTTTGATTTGTTGTAACTGACTAATTGCAATCAGTAATGACGTTTCAGTATCACTTTGACGAGAACGATAATTGTAATCGACATGTTGGCTATCCATACCCCGCATCAGACTGGAAAAATGATCAACGATATGACGCATATGCTGACCAATAGAAGCACTAAACAAAGGCAGACAGACGTCTTGATATTCATAGTCGTTTAACGACTGTAATAACACGATAGATTGATCGATCACTTCACTATGACTACTAAGCATTACTTCAAAAAATCCTTATTTTTGTTCATTGGCTTGCCGCTACTCGCTATATTATAGTAGACCTTTATTGTGTTGAAATTATTACACACATTAAAAATTAATCATGCTTTACATAGATCATCGCGCCAGTATCGTAGCCTTTACTTTCTGCGAAATTGAGTAGTTTGTCAATAATGCTAGGATCAAGAACCTTGTTGCGGGATAAGATCCACAAGTAATCCGTATCGGGTCCAGTCACTAGCGCATACTGATAGTCCTCGTCTAACTGTGCAATCACATAGCTGGCATAAAAAGGGCCAAAGAAAGATACTTTCAAATGCCCTACCGTATCATCTCCCACAAAATAGGCTTTACCATTTGCTGTACTCCACTCTCCGCTAGCCACTTCGAAGCCTTGATTGAGCACATCGATGCCACCATCATCACGTACCGAATAAGTTGCGGAAATTTGCTCTAGCCCACGTTCAAAAGGATGGTCTAAACGTGCTATTTCATACCAAGTTCCCAAATAGCGTGATTTATCAAAATCACTCACTGGAGTTACGCCTGGCGGAATACTAGTACAAGCGCTTAAGATGAATAGCGCACTAAGCACGCTGCACAAAGATAGGGTTTTGATAAAGCGAATGGTCATACATAGTTCCTTTATGAGTGTACTCAAATTACAATTAAACGTGCAATGTAGGCACAAATAAAAAAGCCCAAGTAACAATAATCACTTGGGCTCAGAATAAGTGAAATAATTACTGTGCGAAAAACTCTTTACGCATATCAGCGTCACGACTAAACACACCACCTAGTGACGAAGTTTTAGTGTATGACTTACTATCACGAATACCGCGAGCTTTGACACAATAATGCGTCGCATTAATACTAACCGCAACATCTTCGGTGCCAGTCAATGCTTGTAACGCCACCATAATCTGTTGCGTTAAACGCTCTTGCACTTGCGGGCGCTGCGCAAAAAACGCAACCAAGCGATTGATTTTGGACAAACCAATGACTGTTTGTTTTGGAATATAAGAAACGGAAGCAGTGCCATCAATAGTAACAAAATGGTGCTCGCACGTACTCGTCAACGAAACATCTGATACTTGAACGGGTTGTTCAATCTTCATTTTGTTTTCGATTTGGGTGATTTTAGGAAATTTACGATAATCTAAACCCGAAAAAATCTCATCGACATACATCTTAGCAATGCGGCGTGGAGTATCGCACAGGCTATCATCGTCCAAATCCAAACCGAGTGCATCCATTACGTCATTCATCGCGCGTTGGATCTTACTGCGTTTTTCATCGTCCGTTAAGCCGTTTTCTTTCATTGGGGTTTCAAGCCCTTGCTGAATGAGGGCAGTACGAACAAGCGCAGCTTCTTTGGTGATCGCAGGCTCCAAGGCGGTGCGCACGATAACTGCTTCTTTTGCTAACATAAGTCAATCCATCATTTTAAAGTGTGTGATTATATACGGTACAACATCCGATTTAGGATTAAAAAAATCTATATAATTTAACGCGTTAGTCTTTTTAATTAGGTAAACTACTAATAATCTTCTGTTTTTAGAACCATATTTTACTCTTATTTCTGTATAAGGATACCATTTTGAGCGCAGCAATACTAATTACCGGTGGAGCACAACGACTCGGCTTAGCCATGGCCGAAGCATTGATTGCACAAGGCGAGACACTTATCATTACCTATCGGACGCATAAACCTCAAGTGGATTTACTCGCCGCTCAAGGTGCGCGTATGATCCAATGTGACTTTGCTCAAGCAGATGACATTACACGTTTATGTCAACTGATCAATACTGACTATGACGCGTTACGTGCAATTATTCATAATGCTTCTGACTGGGATAAAGAAGCAGGAACTGATAATTACGCACAATTAATGCAAAAAATGATGCAAGTCCACGCCCAAGCACCTTATGAAATAAACCTCGCGTTACAACAAAAATTACTCGCTTTTGATGGTGTCGCTGATATTATCCACATGACTGATTATGTGCAGGATACAGGCAGTAAAAAACATATTGCGTATGCTGCAAGTAAAGCTGCATTACATAATCTTACGCTGTCTTTTGCGACCCTATTAGCGCCTGATGTTAAGGTAAATAGTATTGCACCAGCGTTATTAATGTTTAATGAACATGATTCGGATGCATATAAAGCCAAATCATTACAAAAGTCGTTATTACAAATTTGCCCCGGCGCTCAAGAAGCCGTTAAGGCGATGAATTATTTGTTCGACTGTGACTTTGTCACCGGCCAGACTATGCATTTAGACGGCGGCAGACATTTAAAATAACCAACGCGTTGAAATAAGAAATACACTTATGACTTATCAATTATTACCCGAATGGGTAACCCAAGAAGCTGTTATTTTAGCTTGGCCACATCAACAAACTGATTGGGCGCCATGGTTACAAGACACCCGTTGTGTGTATCTGGATATTATTACCCATATTTCTCAATCTTCAGGCGCAGTCGTGTTACTAGTCGTAGACGAAGATATTGCTGATGTGCAACAACGACTACATGGCTTTACTGGGGTGTTGATTGTCCCTGCTCAGTTTAATGATACTTGGGTCCGTGATTATGGATTTTTGACTGTTGAACATGACGGACAGGTCCAGCCCATTGAATTTGAATTTAACGGCTGGGCTGAAAAATACGCTGCCGATTTGGATACCCAGGTCAATCGCCGATACTTAGCCCCGTTGTTAACTCAACCTCTCATCAGTTACCCAGAATTTGTCGAAGGCGGCGCTTTAGAAATTGATGGCAATGGTCATTTACTGTCGACGGCACAATGTTTACTTCACCCTCAGCGTAACCCGCAGCTCACTGAGCAAGATTATCACGCTATGTTTAGTCGCACCCTTGGCGCACAACAATCGACGATATTGCAACATGGTCACTTAGAAAACGATGATACCGATGGTCATATTGATACCTTAGCTAGATTTACCTTGCATCAAGGGATTGTGTATCAAGGGGCGAACAACCGTCCCACTGATCCTCACTTTGCAGGATTAGAGGCGATGGCCAAAGAATTACAGCAAGCTTTCCCTGCGCATACTTTATTCTCTCTACCTTTACCACATATTATGGATGGTGTAGAAGATGTCGATAATATTGGCGCAGGTACTGAACGCTTGCCCGCATCCTATGCCAACTTTTTGATTTTTAATGATCTGATCTTAGCACCTATTTATGGTGTTGCAGAAGATGAAGAGGCGTTGAGCGTATTGACGCAGGCTTATCCGCACCATCAGATTATCCCAGTGAATTGTGCGACTTTGATCCGTCAGTATGGCTCGTTGCATTGCATTACCATGCAAGTGCCACAAGGCGTAATCAAGCCCGAATGGATCGCACAAGCACTAGAGCAAGTCACAGTTGTGACCGCATAACTTATTTTTATTCACATAACATGTTGATGAGTGTATATGTAGTCAATCTACTAACACTATCCACTACATTTTCGACAGCATTGAGAACTTACTATGCAATCAGCAAAACCATTAGTCAGAGTTGGCGTTGTCCAACAAGCTATTTCAGGTAACGACAAACAAAAAAATTGGCAAGAGAGCGCCACGCAAATTCGTCAGTTAGCACAAGACGGTTGTCGCTGTGTATTGTTACAAGAACTTCACAGTACCCTATATTTTTGTCAAACCGAAGATGTCGATGTGTTTGATTTAGCAGAGCCTATTGAAGGTGAGGGTCATAGATTCTTTGGGGCGTTAGCTGCTGAGTTAAATATAGTACTGATCACGTCTATGTTTGAAAAACGTGCTGCCGGTTTATATCACAACACAGCGGTTGTATATGACTGTAGCGCAGATATTGCAGGGATATATCGCAAAATGCATATTCCTGATGATCCTGGTTTTTATGAAAAATTCTACTTTACCCCTGGTGATCTAGGTTTCACTCCGATTGAGACATCTATTGGTAAACTCGGTGTCCTAGTGTGTTGGGATCAATGGTATCCAGAAGCTGCACGCTTAATGGCAATGGCAGGCGCGGAAATATTATTTTACCCAACTGCAATTGGCTGGGATCGCAACGATACACCTGAAGAGCAAGCTCGCCAACGTGATGCATGGCAGATAATTCAACGCAGTCACGCGGTAGCTAATTCGGTGCCAGTTGTAGTAGCGAATCGTACTGGGTTTGAATTATCACCCACAGGTAATGAAGGGATTGAATTTTGGGGCACTAGCTTTGTGGCAGGCCCTCAAGGTGAATTATTAGCTCAAGCCTCGACTGACAAGGCTGAAAATTTAATCGTCGATCTTGATTTACAACGCACCGAAGATATCAAACGAATTTGGCCATATTTTCGTGATCGTCGTATTGATGCCTACGACGATATCAACAAACGCTGGCGCGATTAATAAACAATCACCCATGTACCCCTTGACATAGGGGTACACTTAGTATTTACTTGTACCATCTTCCCAGATGGTACAAGCACAAGATGATTACCATAGATCTCCAATCTGCAGAACCACTATTCAATCAGTTAATGGCCCAAATAAAGTTGGCTATCCAGCACAAAAAACTAGTACCTGGTGATGCGTTACCTTCGATTAGACAATTAGCGGCTGATTTAGATATCAATGCAAAGACGGTAGCAAAAGCTTATCGATTGTTAGAACGCGATAGTGTCATTGAATCTAGAGCTTTTCGCGGTTCTTTTGTGCATGCTGCAGCACTAGACAACCTGCAAGCTGATATCAATAAATGGTTGCATGACGTTATTGCTCAAGATATTGCTAGATATCGACATGCAGGGGCAACCGACTCAGAAATAAGAATTGCCTTTCAGCAAACCCTATCATCTAAAACACATTCGACTTCGTCGAACATAACCAAACAAACTAAGGAATAAATTATGTCTGACTGGCTAATGCAATCTAATTATATGATCATGATATTGCAAGTATTCATAACGTTAGTGTTAGTTCCACTATTGAGTATTAAAAAACTAGTCAACATCGCTAATCATTACGGGCTAGTGCGATACCCAAACGCTAAACCCGATGTGGAAAAGGTTTTAATCACATCCAAAAAAAACTATTGGACGGTAGTCATCGTCATTTTATCCCTAGTGAGTGTGATAGTAGGTCACGCAATCACACAGCAAACCGAATTATTAAATTGGGATGATCAAAGTGGTTTGATGCTGATATACCTACTTTCCATGATCCCAGTAATTTATATGACATTCATTCATCGGAAGATTTTTTATATTTTCAAGAAATATGCTGGCAGTAAACGCAGCGCTTCATTAAAAGTACGCACATGGAAAGATTATATATCAACGCCCTATTTACTGTTGATTATCACAGGGAATCTAGTATATGTTGCAACTGTCCTGTATTTCGTTCAGCACCCTTTTGTAGGCTTTGCTGGTTTGGGAAATATATTCGGATTGATTGCATTAGACGTACTTTTTATGATGATTATTATAGCGATGTATAAAGACAATAAAACGTATTCCATCGAACAACCAGAGTATCGTTTCGCATTAAAAAAACGCGCCATACATATCAACATGCTCATTTTAGCAATTGCAGTATTTCATGTATCATTAAGTATGTGGGTTCAAGGTACAGAGCTTGTAAGCTACAAAATCATTATTCAATCAGTGTATTTCCAACTCATGCTAGTCATGACTGCATTTGCTCTGACGTTACCTAAGTCAATATATGAAGTTAATCGGTCTGAGTACTAGGCCGTTGCTTCATTTCATCATACCAGCGCTGTAAATTGACCTGCTCGGGTAAGATTCTAATTTTTACCACGCGGGCAAAATCAATCGCAGTAAATGCAGTAATGTCAGCGATACTGAATTGCCCACCTGCTAGATAATGGTTATCTGCTAGATGTTGATCTAACAAGTGCATAAATTTCTGCGCATTAATCCCCGCCTCTTTGCCAAACTCAGGTATCGGATGCATCCTATCTTTAAAATACCCTGTGGTATGTTGAAAACACATCCCTACCTGCATAAACAAATACAACTCTGCGCGTTGTTGCCACTGCGCAATAATCCCCTTGCTTAGCGGATCGCGACCATATAATGAGGGCTCTGGCTGTAATGCTTCAAAATACTGACAAATTGCGTTGGCTTCACTAATACAAGTACCATCATCCAATTCTAAAATGGGGACTTTGCCTAATGGGTTTTTCGCTTTAATCGAAGGTGATAAGTTTTCACCACCGACAATATCAATTTGCACATATTCAATCTCGATACCTTTCTCTGCTAAAAACATTCTTACCCGTCTAGGGGTCGGTGCTGTTTTCGTATCATATATTTTCATCGCCCTATTCCTTGGTAAAGCACTGTACATAATTGATCTCCATATTATCAGTATAGCGCCACTGTTTGTTGAAAATATTAAACTTCATACCAGTCTCATCAATTAGGTGACAATTAGCAGCTTGGGTCCATGTCACCAATTCACTGGGTTTGACGAATTTACGCCAACTATGAGTTCCAACAGGTAAATACCTCATGACGTATTCTGCCCCTACAATCGCCAACACATAAGCGGTAAAGGTACGATTTAAGGTAGCCAAAATTAGCATCCCTCCAGGTTTTACAAGCTGTGCACATTGAGCAATCAGCGCAGCTTGATCATCCACATGCTCCACTACCTCAGCATTTATAACGACATCGAATTGTTGGCCAGATGCTACTATTTCTTCCGCTAACACATGTTGATAATCGACCATGGCCCCCGTGTTAGTTGCATGACGCATAGCAACTTGAATGCTCATCGCTGAAGCGTCGATACCTGTGACTCGTGCACCAAGTCGGGCTAGAGGCTCTGACACTAATCCTCCACCACACCCTACATCGAGTACTGATAACCCTTCTAATGGAGTACCAAGATCATAAAGTTGCCATAAATTAGCATTAGGCTCAGGAGTAAAGCGTAAATCAATCTCAAAATGCCCTGCGATCTTGGTGGTAAAATACGCCAATCGAGCATGATTGAACGCGATCGCCTGACCATATTTTCCAATTGGATCCCACCATTGCTCAGCCAAACTATCAAACTTGGCTACTTCTTGAGGGTTGAGCGTTGAACTGATCTTCCTACTTAATTGACTTTTATCTAACATGTTATTCTCGGTGAAAATAGGTATATGGTTGAGCTATTGAACTTTATACGTAACAATACGTTATATAGATTGCGTGTTAATTTCATAAATTTAAAGGAATCACTATGCCAGAGTTGAATGTGTTAGGTGAAGCGTTATTACCATGTTGTGCTGGTACGGGTTTTCAACGTGATGGTTTGTGTAGTGTTATTGCTTCTGACCGAGGAAATCACTCAGTATGCGCAATCATGACTGACGAGTTTTTATTAATGCAGCAGCGGATTGGCAATGATTTAATCACCCCTAACCCCGCTTATCAATTTAAAGGTTTGGTCGCTGGTGATAAATGGTGTTTGTGTGCAGTGCGTTGGGCTCAAGCAGACCAAGCAGGTATTGCCCCGCCAGTGATATTAGAGGCGACATCAGAGGCAGCATTATCGGTAATTACCTTAGAGAGACTAAAAGCACACAGTTATACGACTAACTAGTCTGCCTTCCAATCAGCCAACAGAGCTTGGGTGCGTGCATCTACCGCACCTTTGTTCTCGGTGATCCACCAACGCTCCATCAATCGCACATTTTTGACGTTTGCTTTATAAAACAAATCGACGATATCCCCAATAATTGGGATAAAACCAAGGCCATAATCTAGCAGTGCATTGCGTAGCATGAGTCTTCGGATATCTGTTGGTACTTGCATTTTCTTAGCCAATTGTATGATGCGCAAACTGGCTAACAACATCGCGACGTCCCCTAAGATGGGTATTAACCCAATCAAAAAATCTAATCCGACTCTGACCCCAATAAATGGGATCTTGACTGCCATATCTAATAAATTGGCAATATCTTGAGCTTGTTTGAGTTCCTTAGGGGCTTGCATGATTATTCCTTTAAACGGGCTTACACGGGTGCATTTAACTGTGCGGCTTGAGCTGCACGCACCGTCATATCTTGCTCCACATCCCAACCTCGTAGATTATCTTGAAGCAAGTTAAATAACATTTCAATGTGTGCATCATCAGAGTTGAGGCATGGAATATATTGATACTCTTTACCGCCATTCTCCATGAAATATTCACGGTTTTCTTCACCGATTTCCTCGATTGTTTCCAGACAATCCGAGCTAAAACCAGGGCATATAACTTGCAATGAATGAACCCCTTTAGCTGGCAAGGCTTTTAATGTTTCATCCGTATAGGGAGTAAGCCATTCTTCTCGCCCAAAACGCGATTGGAAAGTCGTCATATATTCATCCTTACCTAAGCCTAAAGCTTCGGCAACTAAACGCGTCGTCTTATAACATTCGCAGTGATAAGGGTCGCCGTTCATTAGATAGCGCTTAGGGATCCCATGATAGGAAAATATCAGTTTGTCGGTGCGACCATGTTCAGTCCAATGTGCTTTGATACTCTCCGCTAAACAATCGATATAACGAGTATCATCGTGATAATGCGAAATAAAACGTAAATCAGGCAACCAACGACGTTTAGTAAAATCATTTGCCAGCGCATCAAAGGTTGAACCACTAGTAGACGCACAATATTGCGGGTACAAAGGCAGCACGACTACTTTTCTGGCGCCTTGTTCTAATAACTCATTCATTGCGTTTTCAACGCTAGGTTGACCATAGCGCATCGCATAACCAACAATATATTTACCTGGGATATGTGCATCAAACTTTGCTTGCAATGCCTTGGCTTGATTTTTGGTATGGGTTAATAAAGGGGAGCCTTCGTCAGTCCATACAGTGGCATAGGCTTCAGCAGAGCGCTTGGGGCGAAATTGCAAAATAATTAGGTTTAAAATGCACCACCATATCAATTTGGGTACTTCAACAACGCGAGGATCTGACAAAAACTGTTTTAAATACGGTTTAAGTGCTTGTTTAGTAGGTGCTTCTGGCGTACCTAAATTACTGATGAGTATGCCAATTTTATCTTTTTGTGAATGGGTAAACACCGAGTTGGACGTGTACTTCATAAATCAAATATCTCACAATGCTATGCTAATTAGTCTGAATGTTTGTAATACGTAATACATGGCGTTTTAGCCTAGTTTTATTTGGACTCGTTTTTATTGGGACCGTATCTAGGTACGTAGTTCGTCAGTTATATGGGCTTAATTACGCGCCTTATGGCACGTAATAAGTCGGTGAGCCAAATCCAACAGGTAGACCTAATGCAAATACCCACACATAAAACAAAAGCGTCCAACCAACAATAAATACCATTGAATATGGCAACATCATCGCTATCATAGTGCCCATACCGGTATCTTTTTTATATTTCACAGCCATTGCGAGGATCAAACCAAAGTAACTCATCATCGGTGAAATGACATTGGTGACTGAATCACCGATACGATACGCAGCCTGGATCACTTCTGGAGAATAGCCAACGAGCATTAACATAGGTACAAAAATAGGAGCAGTAACAGCCCATTGCGCCGATGCACTACCAAGTGACAAGTTGACTACGCCACACATTAATATAAACAAAATAAAGATTTCTGGACCATCAAAGCCAACCGCTTGGATTGCAGCCGCGCCTTTCACCGCCAGTACAGTGCCAAGATTCGTCCATTTGAAAAACGCTACAAATTGCGCCGCAAAAAATACCAACGTGATATACAACCCCATCGTACTCATACTTTTTGCCATGGCATCAATCACATCACGATCATTGTGCATTGTACCTGCATACTTACCGTAAACAAATCCGGGAATGGCAAACGTGATAAAGATAAATGCCACTATCCCTTTTAAAAATGGCGAACCAGTCACAGCATTGGTTTCAGGGTGTCGCAAAATGCCCCATTCTGGCACAATTGTTAATGCTAAGATCCCTGCTAATACCAAAAATGACAATCCAGCCATTTTCATAGCATGGCGCTCTTTGTCTGTGGGCGCTTCTAATGCAGGCTGTTCTAGAGTCTCTGGTGCGTCTGATGGATTATATTTGCCCAAGCGTGGTTCTACGATGTATTCAGTTACCGCATAACCCATTGCCGCGACGATGAACGTACTGACAAACATCAAATAATAGTTAGATTCAGGTCCTACTACATAATCTGGGGCAATCATCTGTGCCGCTGGAGTAGTAATACCCGCTAACAATGGATCCAGCGTACCGAGTAATAGATTGGCTGAATATCCCGCTGATACGCCAGCAAAAGCAGCCGCTAAACCGGCTAGAGGATGGCGACCTAAAGAATGAAATATCATGGCAGCAAGTGGAATTAATACCACATAGCCTAACTCTGATGCCGTATTAGAAATGATCCCTGCAAACACAATGATAAACGTCACCATTTGACGCGGTGCATTGAGTACTAATGAACGCAGGATGGTTGATAATAAGCCACTGTGTTCAGCAACTGACACACCTAACAAAGCAACCAATACAGTGCCTAATGGGGCAAACCCAGTAAAATTAGTTACCAAACCAGTGACAATTTTTTGTAAACCGTCTGCACTCATTAGCGATATGACTTCAATCATGCCGTCTGCTTCACGACCTTTGGCGCCTTCGGGACGGGGATCAACAACCGCAATATCAAACATGCCTAAGAGGCCACTCAACAGTACAATAAAAATAGATAAAATTGCGAATAGAGTGACAGGGTGTGGTAATAAGTTACCTAAAAATTCTACACCATTTAGAAAACGGGCGAACCAACCTGATTGTGGCGGTTGTGATGGCGATGAGTTTGGTGTCGTTATCTGTGAATTTTCAGCCATGATGCTTTTATTCCTCTTATTATTTTACACTAAACATAGCACAAACCCCTTTAATAATCACTCATTAAAGGGGTTTGGTTAAGGTGTTGCTGAGATTCTTATAGAAAATTATCTCTTATTTTCTAATCCCGTTTTGATTGTTCAAGTAATTAAAGAAATCAGAACTTGGGTCAACAATCAATACATCCTGTTTAGAGTTAAAGCTGCTACGGTATGCATCCATAGAGCGTAAAAAGCTGTAAAACTCAGGATTTTTTGAGTAAGTATTTGCATAAATAGATGCCGCTTCCGCGTCACCTTGACCACGCATCTGACGTGCTTTACGCTCAGCATCAGCAAGCATAATGGTTACGCGTGCATCAATTTCTGCGCGAATAATATCAGCTTGTTCTTGACCTTCTGAACGGTGTTCACGAGCGACTGCAGCACGCTCCGCACGCATGCGTTGAAAGATTGAGTTAGAGACTTCTAATGGCAAGTTAATTTGTTTAACACGCACATCAACAATCTCAATACCAAGCTCATCCGAACTTTCTGAAGCTTGTTCCATCGCTTCGTTCATTAACTCTGAACGCTCGCCAGACACGATTTGAGGGATGGTACGAGTACCAAACTCAGAACGTAGGCCGTTGTTAACTTTCTGCTTCAATAACGCTTCAGCTTGTAAACGGTTACCACCAGTAGACAGGTAATAACGTTCAAAATCATCAATGCGCCATTTAACATAAGAATCAACAATTAAATCTTTTTTCTCAGAAGTCACAAAACGATCAGGCGCATCATCTAATGTTTGCACACGTGCGTCCAAATGACGAACGGTATCAATAAAAGGCACTTTAAAGTACAAGCCAGGAGCAAACACTTTAGTGATATCTGTACCGCTATCTTTTTGGACTTTACCAAATTGGATAACAATCGCACGAGTACCTTCTTTAACTACAAACAATGAACCCGAGGCTAGAACACCAAGAATAACGAGAATAGCTACAATTATATTTTTCATCACTTATCTCCCTGTTCTTGAGTTTGAGCTACGGATATTACTAGTTGGTCGAGAATTACCGTTGGCATCTGGTGTGGCTGCATTTCTTAACCCGTCTAGTGCGTTCTGCGTTGCATTCGTAGGCAACGACATATTCGAATTAGTATTTTGGCGTTCCATTATTTTATCTAATGGTAAATACATCATGCTGCCGCCACCATTTTCGTTATCAACCATAATTTTACTAGTATTGCTGAATAACTCTTCCATCGTTTCTAAGTAGATACGTTGACGGGTTACTTCAGGCGCACTTTCATATTGTGGCAATAACTCTTCAAAGCGTGCTACTTCACCTTGTGCTTCAAGTGTGACTCGTTGCTTGTAAGCTGTCGACTCTTCGTTCATACGGTTAACTTGTCCACGTGCACGCGGTTCAATTTCTCGTGCATAGGCTTCTGCTTCACGAATGAAACGAATTTCATCTTCTTGCGCTGCAATAGCATCATCAAACGCGTCTTTTACTTCTTCTGGTGGACGTGCGTCCTTGAAGTTCATATCGATAATGGAAACCCCCATATCGTATGGTTCAATAATTTGTTGTAGTTCTTCCCACACTTGCTGACGTGCAACTTCACGGCCAGATGTTAGTACATCATCCATTCGTGAATGGCCAACAACATAGCGGATAGCACTATCTAACGCTTGCGATAAACTTTGCTCAGGGTTGACTACCGAGAAAATAAATTTCTTAGGGTCAACCACTCGATATTGCATTTCCATTTGTACGCGTACTACGTTTTCGTCTTGTGTTAGCATCGAGCCAGCAGAAGATTGATCGCGAATAGACTGCACATCAATTGGAGTGACTTGGTCAATAAACGTAGGTTTCCATTGTAAACCCGGTTCGACAAGCTTGTTAAACTCACCAAAACGCAAAACTACACCACGCTCAGCTTCACGGATAGTATAGAAACCGCTGATTACCCACACAATTACCATAATACCGATAATGAGTGATAAGCCGATCCCACCTAAATTAGAAGATGAACTTCCATTACCGCCACCATTGCCACCACCAGATTTAGAAAATTTACCGAATAAATTTTTGAATACATCATCTAAATCAGGGGGACCTTGATCACGGCCACCTTTGTTTTTCCACGGGTCGTTATTATTACCACCGGGCTCATTCCAAGCCATGTTTACACTCCGTTCAATTTATAAATTCATTATCTATACGATATAAAAGCGCAAAAAGTCTTTTTTATCTGTTATTTTCTTCAATATTTGGCACATCGCATTGCGAAAACGCGCCGTCATAACGTTTATCAAGCTGATTCCATACGGTCAAAGGTAAGCGTATGGACACAATCCAGTTACCTTGATCGTCGTAATGCTCATTTGTAATACAGTTATGGTCATACAATACCCCTCTTATTCTGCCGTCACTCGGCGGGATATTCAAGGTTTGTATTTTCATCGTCTGTGCTAAACATTCAGTAAGGGCTTTTTGTAATAAATCAACCCCTAAACCTTGCTGTGCAGAAACCCACACACGCAGTGGTCGTCCTTCTTCATCATAGTCGATGCGAGGTGTAATACCTTCTAAACGATCTATTTTGTTACAAATAATTAATTGCGGGATCTCATCGGCATCGATCTCAGTTAAGACATCGTTGACCTGTCCCATATTTTCACTGTATTGGTCATCCGCATAATCCACCACATGAAGCAATAAATCCGCCTCTTGGGTTTCTTGTAGCGTCGCTTTAAATGCGGCGACTAAATCATGAGGTAAATGTCGAATGAAACCTACTGTGTCGGCTAAAATGGCTGTACCAACATCTGCTAATTGGATTTTTCTAAGTGTGGGATCTAACGTGGCAAACAACTGATCGGCTGCATATACATTTGCATCAGTAATCGTATTGAATAACGTCGATTTACCTGCATTTGTATAGCCAACTAACGATAAAGTCGGGATCTCATTACGCTTGCGCGCTCGGCGACCTTGTTCACGTTGTTTTTGCACTTTTTCAAGACGTTTCAAAATGGTCTTAATCCGCGCGCGCAACAACCGGCGGTCACTTTCTAGTTGCGTCTCGCCCGGTCCGCGTAAGCCTATTCCGCCTTTTTGGCGCTCTAAGTGTGTCCAACCGCGAATTAATCGTGTTGCGATATGTCGCAATTGAGCGAGTTCAACCTGCAGTTTACCTTCATGGGTACGCGCTCGTTGGGCAAAGATATCTAAAATCAGGCCAGTGCGATCGATAACTCGACATTCGCACAATGCTTCTAGATTACGTTCTTGTGAAGGAGAAAGCGCATGATTAAAAATAATCACATTAGCTTCGAAGGCTTTTACGGCTGCTGCAATTTCTTCTGCTTTACCAGAACCAACAAAGTATTTAGGATGTGGGGCTGCACGAGAACCAGTGATGACCTCAGCTGCTGTTACTCCAGCAGACGAGACCAACATCTGTAATTCGTGTATATCCTCTTTGGTTGAGTCGTCCGCAAAGTCGACATGAACTAGGATCGCCAGTTCACCAGCTGCGTAACGGTCAAACAAGTGAAACTATCTTCAAATGAGTCACTTAAATGGATTTACTCGCTTGGCGATTCGTCGCCTTGAGTCGGCATTTGAATCGCTTTTGATGGAACAACAGTAGATATTGCGTGCTTATATACCATTTGACTAACCGTATTTTTCAGTAAAATAACAAACTGATCAAATGATTCGACTTGGCCTTGCAACTTAATTCCATTTACCAAATAAATAGAAACGGGAATACGCTCTTTACGTAGAGCATTCAAAAATGGGTCTTGCAGTGATTGCCCTTTAGCCATTTGTTTTTCCTTTATTTTCTTATAATTTTCTAGTGTTTATAGCCGTTTTAGAATACACAAATAAGTGCAAACTGTATAGAGTAATCAGTGATTATTTATTAAGCAACTTTAGTATATGATATACGTTATCGGTAGCAAACGTATCTAACCAAATAACATCATCCCAGCCTCGAAGCCAGGTAATCTGCCGCTTTGCTAGTTGTCTAGTGGCGATAACCCCACGTTCGACCATCTCAGCATGACTCAGCTGACCAGATAAATATTGCCACATTTGCCGATATCCCACGCAGCGGATAGCGGGTAAATCTTCGAATAAATCGCCTCGATCTTTCAATTCTTGTACTTCACTCTCAAAACCTTGCGCTATCATTTGTTCAAATCGCATCGCGATTCGTTCATGCAACACACTGCGCTCCTCCGGAGCAATTGCAAATTGAGCTACTCGGTAGGGTATCGGGCCACTAGACTCTTGTTGTAACTCCGATAACGGTCTGCCACTCAATTGAAACACTTCTAGGGCACGTGTTATGCGCTGCGGATCATTAGGATGAATTCGCGCAGCACATACAGGATCGACCAACGCTAACTGAGCGTGCATATGTGACCAGCCCTTTTCCATCCCTTGCTCTTCGATTTCTGCACGCACACATGCATTACTCGCAGGTAAAGTAGATAACCCTTTAACCAATGCGTTGTAATACATCATAGTGCCACCTACTAATACCGGGATCTTGTTGCGAGACAATATGTCAGCAATCAAACGCTCAGCGTCAGTACGAAACTGCGATACGGAATACGACATAGCGGGGTCTATAATATCAATTAAATGATGCGGTACTTGCGCCAGTTCTTCGCTTGTCGGTTTTGCCGTACCTATATCCATAGATTGGTAGATCAGCGCCGAATCTACACTGATAATTTCACAGTCCACATGTTTAGCTAGCTCAAGCGCTAATGACGTTTTACCCGAAGCGGTAGGCCCCATAATAAACACGACTTGTGCTAAGTCCTCGGTACTTGCAACTTGATACATTTAGCTATCCTTGATGCACAGTTGTAACTGTGCTGGTTGAGTATGCTCAGCAACGATATGCCGCTGTTGTTGACTAGTTAAACCAATAAACCAGTGCACAGCTAATGCGCGAACAGAAGGGTACTGTGAATCGATATTAGATAAGCTCAATGTGAGTTGCTCAAACACATCTTGAGTATTGAAGGGCGCAGCCTCTAACATATCTACAAACAACCTGCTCCAAGGAAGAGAGCGCAACAAACTCGGTACCTTTTTTAACAACCATTTCTGCGCGTGATTACCCGCAATATGATGCTCTACTAATAATTGAGATTGCGTAAATTGCGTAATTAACTCAGCGTGATCCTCCGCAGAAACTTGTACCGTACTGGCAATGGGCAACAGCAAAGGCTGCTGTGTTTCAGAAGCATTCATTTGCTGATGTAAGTATTTTGCAACGATACATTGTGAATCGCATAGTAGTAAAGTATCAGTTTGAATTAACAGATCATAATCGTTGTGCGGATGCGCGAGCACTAAGACCTGTGTCTGCATAGTGCCAGCTTGCTCAGATACTTGATTGGCACTGCCTTGTACACTTAGCGGCTGCATTAACGATTCGTAATTGGCGATTGCCTGCTTTGCGACACCAGCCCCCTGACCTCGCGGTGTGTGATATGTGCTTGCACTAGCGATGTTTGCACGAGTAGATCCAGAAGAAGACTGGGGCGTAGAATAGGATTGGGATGCAGTTTCAGTATGCCGTGCTAAGGGTTGAATATAATCATGTTCAACGGTCAGTTCATCATAATTAACCACCGGGTTATCGGTAAAGGAGCGATTGAGCACATCGACCAAAGATTGATATAAAAAATCATGCACCACACGACTATTCACAAAGCGTACTTCGTGTTTGGCAGGATGCACATTGACATCAACATCAGTAAAAGGCACGTCGATAAATAATACATAGCCAGGATAATATTGACTGTCTATTAATCCTTCATAGGCTTGTCTGACTGCGTGATTGATTAGCTTATCTCGCATCATGCGGCCATTCACAAAAGTGTATTGCGCGTCATTTTGAGTGCGATGTACCATAGGTTTAGTCAACCATGCGCAGACTTTTATTCCTTGATACTCTCGCTCCACCGCAACACAATCAGCAATAAAGCCTTTGCCACAGATTGCGTCGATGCGTTTTTCGATAGTTTGCACAGGTAATTGACGAATGGTTTTACCATTGTGAGTTAATTTGAATGCCACTTCATGATGTGACAAGGCCATGCGCTTAATTAACTCATCAATATGTGAAAATTCAGTTTTATGGGTTTTTAGAAATTTACGCCTAGCAGGTGTATTAAAAAATAAATCGACCACGTCAACCGTGCTTCCGTCAGGATGTGCCGCAGGATTCATAATCACATCCATATCACGGCCTTCACAATGCACTTGCCATGCTTCTGACTGAGCGGCAGGCTTTGAAGTCAGTGTCAGACGTGCGACAGAACTAATACTCGCTAATGCTTCACCTCGAAACCCGAGACTCGCAATTTGTGCCAGATCTTCAATTGAGGTGATTTTGCTTGTTGCGTGTCGAGATAATGCCAAGGCTAATTCGTCTTGCACTATCCCACTACCATTATCGGTGATCGTAATGCGTTTTTGACCGCCTTGTTCGATACTAATATCAATTTTAGTGGCACCAGCATCTATGCTGTTTTCGACCAACTCTTTGACAATAGATGCAGGTCGCTCAACTACTTCACCAGCGGCAATTTGGTTAGCAAGTTGCGCTGATAATATTTGAATACTCAACGTCGTTAACCCCGTGGAATGACAAGTTTTTGATTCACCTTAAGTGAGTTTTTGGTTAACTTATTTACCCGTTTGATTTGTTCTATACTGGTATCATAGCGGCGCGCAATTTTAAACAGCGACTCGCCAGATTTAACAACATGCTGAATATCTGTTTTTTGATCGAGGCGCGACCATAACGTACCGTTAGGTGGATAAATTTTAAAATATTTTTCTACCCCAACAAAAATGGCATCAGCTAGACGTTGACGATACTTAGACCAATTGAGATTTTTTTCTTCGGTCGGATTCGATATAAACCCTACTTCGACCAAAATAGAAGGGATATCTTGGGCAGTTAACACCGCTAATGATGCATACTGACGTTCTTTTTTATGCATTTTAGTGACTTTCTTCAACTCTTTAATAATATAGTCACTAGCCTCATAACTACTCTTACGTGCTCCTTCTTTGGTCATATCTAAAATCGTGCGCACAAAGCCTAAATCATCGTCACTTTCAGCAATAACAGTACTTGCACCACTGAGAAGCTCTGATTGACGGGATTTGTTTTCTAACAAGCGAGCAAACTCGGTATTAGAGCGACGCTCATTGATGGTCCAGACCGAGGCGCCACGTGGTTGCGGTGTATGAAACGCGTCGGCATGAATCGAAATAAGTAAATCTGCTTTTTTCTCACGCGCCATCAAGGGACGCTGTGACGGAGAAATATAATAATCGCCTTCACGGGTTAGCACAGCTCGCATACCTTTTTCAGCATTAATACGAGTTTGTAATTTCTTAGCAATCGCCAAAGTAATATGTTTTTCGTATGTGCCTTTAGGGCCTACTGAACCAGGATCACGTCCACCATGACCGGCATCAAGGGCAATAATAATGTCGTCATCGCGTTCAGATTGACGCCCAGTGATCATAGTCAAAGACTGAGGCTGTGGGTCGTCGAACTTCACTAATAAGTACGGACCGTCTTTTTGCGTGACCATGGTCACTTCATAATCGAGTAGCTCAGCCACCTCAAACACAAATCGCGTATCGTTAGTTGTTTTCGGTTTGGAATTACGCACACGCTGGATTAACTCATCGACTGATTTGGCTCGATAATCCGCAGTGCCTTTGGCATCACGGATATCAATCACCACTCGATTAGGATTTTTTAAGGTAAAATGGCTGATCTTCGCAGCTTTAGATAGTTTGATCATGGCTTGGGCGCCAGAGTCAGGATTAGATACCTGCACCCGTTTGATTGTCGTGCCTGCCGCCACCACATCTGCAGCAATGAACGCTGCAAAAAGAACAAAAAAGCTCAGTAATAATGATTTCATTAACGCTGGAGTCTTTAACATTTACCCTTGCACCTTTTTCAGGATCTGCTGCCCAATCTCACTCAGCGCTACACATTCCATAACTCGCTGGTCATATTGCATAGCTAACGAACTAAGATTGATGTGTACATCGGCAGAAGGCAGACAACCTTCGCCTTTGTTAGGCCATTCAATTAAGCATAGGTTATTTCCGACAAAATAATCGCGAATTCCCATGTACTCTAATTCTAAGGGATCCCCTAATCGATATAAATCAAAATGAAACACTTGTCGTGGACCGATTTCGTATGGTTCGACAAGTGTATACGTAGGACTTTTAACTGAACCTGAATGGCCCATTGCTTGTAATAAATAGCGACTAAACGTGGTTTTACCTGCACCTAAATCCCCTTCCAGATAAATACATATGCCTTGTTCTTGCAATGAAGTATCGACTAAGGCAGCGGCAATTCGCTGTGCTAGTTGTGCAGTGGCATCTTCATTTTCAAGCTTAAATTCAATACGCATTGTGTGGGGATCTTTTCCATTTATTGATTAATTAAACGCCTCAGTTGAGGAAACAAGTCACTTGCCAACATACCACGTTCACCATATTCTGCCGCGATTATATCAGCGGCGTGACCATGGATACAAACTGAATACTTCGCAGCATCAGTTTTGTTCATTCTTTGAGCAAACATCGCACCGACAATACCACTCAATACATCGCCCATGCCCGCTGTCGCCATACCTGGATTACCATGCTCGCACACCCATGTTTGAGTCGCATCATCGATAATAGTTCCTGCCCCTTTTAAAATGCAGGTCGCATTATATTTTTGCGCGAGCAAGCGCGCGGACACAAAACGGTTTGATTCGACTTCTTCGATAGTTGATTCTAACAAACGCCCGGCTTCTCCACTGTGCGGTGTAATGACACATTGGTCAGAGGTAAAAGCCATTGCATGTTTGGGTAATAAATTCAGCGCATCAGCATCAATAACAATCGGCACATCGTGTTTATGGCAATGTTGGATCACCATTGCAAAGGTATCTAATGCCCATTGATCTTGGCCTAATCCAGGGCCGATAACAACACAATTAGCCCAATCTAATGCTTCTTGTAACCCATCACAAATTACCATTAACTCAGGACGTCCAGCACAAATCTGAATGCGTGACTCGGTATGTGCATACACTTTAACTAAGCCTGTACCTGAACGTAATGCAGCTTCACCGGCTAGACGAATCGCACCAGACATCCCCGCATTACCGCCCACACATAACAATCTACCAAAACGGCCCTTATGACTGTTGACCTGGCGCGGCGCCAAGCCCGTAAAACGATTTAACTGTAATAGTTGAGTATTGGTTGGACATAATTCAGAAAACGCCAAGCCAATTTCAAGATCTTCGAACACTAACTTACCAGAGGCTTGCTTACCCGTTGCGGTCACAAGTCCTTGTTTAATACCAACAAAGGTCACCGTCATATCAGCTTGAATACATCGACCTAAACTGACGCCGGTATCAGCATTGATCCCCGAAGGCACGTCGACACTTAACACCGGTAACTCCGCATTATTTACCGCATCAATGATGGCAGCAAATTCTGCTCGCAATGCCCCTTTAATTCCGGTGCCTAACAATGCATCAATAACAATGTCATTTCGCTTTAATTGGTTTGCCGTAAACTCTTCCACTTCACCACCGGCTGCAATGAATGCAGCTTGTGCTTGCTGGGCATCACCGGATAAGGCACGCTCTGGTGCCACCGCACACAAAGTAACATGTTTGCCTGCTTGTAATGCTAACAAGCCACAGATATAGCCATCTCCTGCGTTATTACCATTACCTACTAATATTAAGAAATGCTCTGCGCTGGGCGCTAACGTCAGTGCATGCGCATAGAGTGCTTTTCCAGCACGTTGCATTAAGCCATAAAGAGAACAAAAACTTTGCTCGGCCGCTTTAGCTTCATGATTGCGAACTTGATCCGCGCGAAATAGTTTTTGTGATAAACTAGGTAAGGTTTTTTCAACTTCAATGTGCATGCAAATGTCCCAAATTAATTCGATTGATTTAGATAAGCTAGCCCAAAATATCAAGGTTTGGGCAAAAGCGCTAGGGTTTCAACACGTAGGTATCTGTGACGTTGATCTATCTCAACATCGCGAACACTTACAAGCGTGGCTTGATAAACAATACTACGGCGACATGCAGTATTTCCCTGAAAGGGGCATGCTACGGTGTGATCCTGCACAATTAGTCCCTGGCAGTATACGAATTATTAGCGTATCAATGGATTATCTGCCACCTGATGCATCCTTTGCACAACACTTGTCAGATCCGACTAAAGGCTATGTCAGCCGTTACGCTTTAGGACGTGATTATCACAAGTTAGTGCGTAAACGACTAAAACAACTTGGCGATAAAATTAACACTTACTGTGCACAAAATGCTGACAATGCTGACGGTTCAAGTAATACAGACACTCAATTTCGTCCATTTGTCGACTCGGCACCCATTTTAGAACACGCGGTAGCGGAAAAAGCTGGTATTGGTTTTACTGGTAAGCACTCACTGACGATTAACCCACAAACAGGCTCTTGGTCATTTTTGGGTGAGCTGTTAATCAATTTACCGTTACCGATTGATGCTCCGATCCCAGATAATTGCGGTACGTGCACGGCATGCAAAAGTATTTGTCCTACAGGGGCAATTGTGTCGGATTATGTGGTTGATGCGCGCAAATGTATTTCATATCTAACGATAGAGCATCAAGGAGCTATCCCCGAACAATTTCGCGCGCCAATGGGTAATCGCATCTATGGCTGTGATGATTGCCAGTTAGTCTGTCCTTACAACCGTGAAGCACCCATTACTCAAGAATCCGATTTTTTCGCACGTGAACCGTTACATGGTAATAGTTTGGTGAATTTATTTAGTTGGGATGAAGCTAGGTTTTTACGCCAAACCGAAGGTTCTGCTATCCGTCGAATTGGCTATGTAAAATGGCAACGCAATATTTCCGTTGCACTTGGCAATGCGCCTAGTGATGCAGAGGTTAAACTTGCCCTTACCACTAAAAGTAAGTACTTACATATTCTTAAAGAATCACTAGACCAACCTAGCACGCAAGAACAGATAGACTTATTAGAAAGTGTTAGTACTACCTATGGGTTTGCTCAGATCCCATCATTAACTGATGTAATAATGCTTATTGAACATTTGAGCTGGGCATTAGTGGCTCATGGCCAATCCACCTCTACAAGGCAGCAAGCTCGTTTAGTTCGCTCCATAAAAAAAGGGCTAGTGCGCGATGCCTAGCCCTTTTTCATATACTTTATTCACTTACCTAGCATTTACAATGTATTAGTCGTAAATGACGTAGAACGCATTTATTTGTGATATTGCGCTGAATATTTATGTACCGCTTCGACAAATACCCCTGCATTTTCAGGTGGCACATCTAAGTGGATACCATGGCCTAAGTTAAAGACATGACCGGTTCCTTCGCCAAAGCCAGCTAATATGTGCTGAACTTCTTCTTCAATACGCGGTGCTGGTGCATATAGCACAGAAGGATCCATATTACCTTGTAAAGCAACACGCTCACCAACACGTGCTTTAGCATTCGCTATATCAATCGTCCAATCAAGACCTATCGCATCACAACCTGTATCAGCAATAGCTTCTAACCACATACCGCCATTTTTAGTAAACAAGGTAACCGGTACTTTACGGCCGTCGTTTTCACGGATCAGACCATCGACAATTTTATGCATATATTGTAATGAGAATAATTGATAATCACGTGGCGATAACACCCCACCCCAAGTATCAAAAATCATGACGGATTGCGCGCCCGCTAAAATTTGTGCATTCAAATAGGAAATAACAGAATCAGCGACTTTGTCTAATAACAAATGTAGAGTTTGTGGCTCTGCAAATGCCATTTTTTTGATTTTCGTAAATGCTTTACTCGAACCG
>Ga0233403_10000162_pt1 | contig 29791 bp, 21 predicted proteins | sample Na_oxic_1_MG_FD_179866 | JGI IMG/M metagenome (GOLD analysis project Ga0233403, IMG submission 179866) | Seawater microbial communities from Saanich Inlet, British Columbia, Canada - Na_oxic_1_MG | ecosystem: Environmental > Aquatic > Marine > Inlet | place: Canada: British Columbia | collected...
CATCCGAAAATTTACAGGCCCAAATTAATGTTTTACTCGAAAAAAATCGCAACGAAGGTTTAACGCTCGCTGAAGAACAACAATGGGAGCAGTATCAATATTTAGAACATTTGGTACGTATTGCTAAAGCTAAGGCTTATTCAAAACTTGATAAATCTTTAAAAAAAGCTCACACACCCTAAGTTGACTCCGGTAGGGCGCATTCCCAAAAAAAGGGTTTTATGCAAAAGTTTTTGCGCGCAAAAACTGGGGCAAAAAACATTATCAATCTTGGCCTTCGCAAAATAAATTTGGAACGAAAAGAGCTTCGAGGCAAAATAAATTTGGTTTGAAAATCGCCGCGATGCAAAAAATTTTTCACTAAAAGCGGGCCTTCAAAATTTGAACAGGCCCTGTTATCTCTTGATCGATTAGCGGTTTATTCTGTGCTGAGGGCCAGCGGATTTGAGCTATTAGATTAGGAATCGTCACAAAATAAATTGGAGATTTATTGTTTGCTGAATTTCTTATGGGCGAACACTAAAGGAGAGCCCCTACAACATATAGGGTAGTATGGGCGAACCTGCGTGTTCGCCCTTTATCCACTCATCGTTGGTGGTGCCCCTTTTCGTTTTGATGCCAATCTTTGGAAAGAGGTTGGCGCTGATGCGATGGGTAAAAATGCTTCTGAAGCTATCAATATCATCACTCACTTTATGGAGAGTCAAGCATGATATCCTTACAACGTGTTAATGGCAATATCAGAAGCAGTTCGCAAATGAAAACAGTATCCCTTAAATGGGTTGGAAGAATATGGCAGATAAATTGATTATTTCGGTTTGTGGCAATTTTAAAAAAGAGTTGGCGGCCGTCATTGCAGAAGAAGAATTTGCTGATGTTGAGAGTGCGATTTTTCCGGCTACCTGTGGTCGCCCACCGATAGAATGGCATCATTTAGAAAGGGCTATCCACAGTAATGACGATTGTAGCCGGTGTGATGTTTTAGGTCGTTCTTGCATTGCGAAACTGACAACACAGCCTAAAGAACTGGCCTATTGTCATCTTCATAAACTAGAACAATGCTTCCACTTGTTTGCTGACCAAAACGTGATTGATAGCTATCTTAAAGAGGGGGCTTACCTGATAACGCCAGGTTGGCTGGTGAAGTGGCAGCAGCATTTAAAAAAATGGGGTTTTAAACAGGAATTGGCGCAAGCTTTTTTCAGAGAATCAGCCAGTCGCTTGTTGTTGCTAGATACGGGCATTGACGCTAATAGTGCTGATCACTTGCGTGATTTTGCGGAATTTGTCAAAATGCCCTCTCAAATTGTGCAGGTTGGCTTAGGGTATTTTCGACTCTTGTTGACCAAAATAGTGATGACATGGCGGTTGGAACAGCAAAAAAATGAGTCAACGATTGCCTTAAATCATGCCCAACAGCAGATGTCAGAATATGCGATGGCAATAGATTTGCTGAACAATCTGGCACGCACGATGACTGAATCAGAAGTCATTCAAAATATTATTGATATCTTCAGTATGCTTTTTGCGCCTCAGGCCTTATTTTATTTACCTTTAAAGGATGAGAAAGCGGGGCAACTTCATCAACAAGTGTTATCATCTGATGCTATTGATAGTCTAGCTATCCTAAATCGTTTAGCCCGTTTCGATAAAGTGCATGATTGGACAGAATCGGGTAACGGTTTTCGATTACGGATTAGCCATAGAAATAAAACGCTGGGTATTCTGGAGGTGGAACAGATCGCTTTTCCTGAATATAAGGAACGTTACTTAAATCTGGCTTTGACGATTGTTAGCGTTTGTGGTTTAGCCATTTATAATGCACGTACATTTAAAAGGGTTAAGCTATTGGAAGAACGCAAGCAAATGCAAGACGCGCTTATCAAAGCAAAAGAACAAGCCGAATCGGCTAATCGCGCAAAAAGTGAATTTCTGGCGAATATGAGTCATGAGATACGCACCCCCATGAATGCTATCATGGGTTTCAGTGAATTGTTATCAACACAAATCACGGTTCAAAAACAAAAAAGCTATTTGGAGGCTATCAAAACAGCCGGTAAAAATTTGCTGACTTTGATTGATGATATTCTTGATTTGTCCAAAATTGAAGCCGGAAAGTTAGATATTCGGTATGAAACAATGAATACGGATTGTTTTTTCAATGAATTAAAACAGATATTTGCAATGAATCTCGCCGAGAAAAAATTGAACTTGATTGTTGATATTGATAACCATTTGCCACCAGCATTGCTCATTGATGAAGTACGGTTGCGGCAAGTGTTGCTGAATATGATTGGTAATGCTTTCAAGTTTACGGAAAAGGGTTATATCAAACTGATCGCCAAAAAAGGCGATCACGTTCATAATGATGATAAAATTGATTTAATCATCTCGGTAGAAGATAGCGGTATAGGCATACCTGAAAACCAACTGGATATTATTTTTGAATCTTTTCAGCAACAAAATGGGCAAAGTACTCGACAATATGGCGGGACGGGATTGGGACTCGCTATTAGCAAACGATTAGTAGAAATGATGAAGGGTCAGATTTCCGTTAAGAGCAAAGTGGGTCAAGGTAGTGTTTTTGAAATCAGTTTACAGGATGTAGACATTTCTTCCAGCGTGCCTGCTGTGATACAGACTGAAGTCTTTAATCTGAATGAGATTGCTTTTGAAAAGGCTAAGATACTGGTTGTTGATGATATCAAATCCAATCGCGATCTCATCAAAGAATGGTTATCTCAAGTGAATTTGGAGGTTTTAGAAGCCGAAAATGGGCAAAAAGCCCTATTTTTTGCAGAAGAATATCAGCCTAGTGTTATTTTTATGGATATCAGAATGCCTGTGATGGATGGCTATGAAGCAACGACACGATTGAAAAATAATCCAAAGACTTTGGATATCCCAGTGATTGCTTTAACAGCTTCTATCAAAGGGGGTGATCTTTCAAAAATAAAGGCATCCGGTTTTAATGGGTATTTGTTCAAACCGGTGACTATGCGTGATATTTTTAATGAATTGTATCCCTATTTAAAATATCAGGCCAAATCTATCACAACAACGGCTCTGCCAGTTGAAATCTTAAAAAAGCCCTATCCTAAAAATATAACCCGACTTCCAGAGTTGATTAATACATTTGAAAATGAGATCATGTCAGAATGGCAAGAAATAAACGGTGCCTTGGAAATGGATGCGCTGGAAAATTTTGCAGAAAGGTTAGTCAAATTGGGAAAAGAGTATGATATTTCATTCTTAATCTATTACGCTGAAAATTTGTATGAATATACCCAAAATTTTGATATTCATCACATTAAAAATGCATTAAACGAATTGCCTTCTTTACTAGAAAAAATCAGAAAAGGGACTCTCAATGAATAATCAAACAAAACCGCTGGTTTTGCTTGTAGATGACAATCCGCAAAACCTGAAAATGTTGGGCAATATACTGAAGGAAAAGCCTTATAGACAAGCACTGGCCCAAAATGGTGCAGAAGCCTTAGATTTTGTTAAAAAGAAACGGCCTGATATCATTTTGTTGGATATTATGATGCCTGATATGAACGGTTTTGAAGTGTGTCAAAAATTAAAGCAAGATGCCGAATTGTCAGAAATTCCGGTTATTTTTTTGACGGCTAAAACGGAAAAAAAAGATGTGATCAAAGGTTTGGAACAAGGCGCGGTTGATTACGTTACGAAACCTTTTAATAGCCAAGAATTAATCACGCGAGTGAGTACGCATCTTGAACTGAAAGCGGCAAAAGAAGCCCTGACCGAAAAAGTTGAAGAACTCAAACAAGCCAATGCCACAAAAGACAAATTTTTTTCCATCATCGCGCATGATTTAATGTCGCCATTCAATGCCTTATTGGGTTTATCAGAACTGTTGTTGATAGAGAAAGATATTGAGGCTGCTAAAAGAGAAAAACTGCTTAAAATCATTCTACAAACTTCAAAAACAGGGTATAACTTGTTAAAAAATTTATTAGAATGGTCAAGATTCCAAACTGGGCGTATGGTTTTTCATCCAGAAGAAATCAATTTGAAAGAGCTTGTGGATGCCAATATTGCCTTATTAAACAGTAATGCAGTAGCAAAAGATATCCAGATTTTTTCTGATATTTTGGAGACAACAGGCGTTTTTGCTGATGAAAATATGCTGAATACTATCATCAGAAACTTACTCTCAAACGCGATCAAATTTACGCCTGAAAAGGGATCGATAGAGATTGGGGGTTGTGAAAAAGAGGCGCATGTTGAAATAGCCATTAAAGACACTGGGGTTGGCATCAACTCACAAGATATCGAAAAGCTGTTTAGAATGGATATCAGTTATAGCACACAAGGCACTGGCCAAGAAAAAGGCACAGGCTTAGGTTTAATTTTATGCCAAGAATTTGTCGAAAAACATGGGGGCAAAATATGGGTTGACAGTGAGCTAGGAAAAGGGAGTCGATTTTATATCACGTTCCCAAATTCATGCCCGTAGGTGGGCTGTTGCCCACCTGAATTAAACCACTTCCTCCAAATTTTCCAGAATTAAGCCGTAAAAATGGTTATGCTCTGATTGATAAAACCAGCCTAAATGCATAAAACAATTTGAGCAAAATGCAAAACGCCAAGCATATGCTGTAAACCAAGTATGTTCTAAGGTTGGGGTGCCATCATTAATACAACCAGTGGCTGCCGAAAAACAGCCAATTTCATAAACCATACCAACTGGATTGCTAAAGAAATGATGGTGTTGTCCATTGACTTCAATCTTGTACTGGGTTGACGTGATTGGATGTCCACAAACTTTACAAAGGATTTTTTGTTTCTCGTCTTTGTGCTGCTCTTGTTCTAAGTCTTTGAGGAGCTTATCAAATTGCGGTTCAGTCAAGCTTTGGAAAAACCAGTAGGTAGGCGGAATGGAGGGAAGCGGTGTATTGAACAACAACGGATATGTCCTGATGTTCGTTTGTTCATTTGCAGAATCAGTAAGCGATTTAGGCATAAAAAATAAATTAAATTGTCTGTAGGGTGGGTAGAGCGAAGCTAAACCCACCATTTTCTGGGGCGCATTCCCAAAAAAAGGGTCATTATCAATTTTGCTCATCGCAAAATCAAATAACTTTATTTTGCTTTTGTTCCAAATTTATTTATCCTTTCGTTCTAAGTTATATCTGCTTTTTTGTTCCAAGTTTATTTGTATTTATTGTTCCAAATTTAATTGTGCTGGAGGATGCCCCTTTTTTTGGGAATGCGCCCATTTTCTGCCCTGCCCCCAGCGTTTTTGATTTGTAGGGTGGGCCAACGCTTCGCTGGCCTTCGGCTCGCGAAGCTCTACCCACCCTACATTTTAATTAGAATCAAACGAACAATTACGCCGTTAATACCATGTTTTTACGAAGCTTTTTGATCGCATTATTTTCGATCTGACGTATCCGCTCAGCTGACACTTTGTAGTGATTGGCCAATTCTTGTAATGTGGTTTTTTCTTCACTCAACCACCGTTTTTGCAAAATGTCTTGACTACGGGCATCCAATTTCTCAAAGGCCTGTTGCAACTGTTGGTGGCCATGCTCTTCCCAGTCATTCTGTTCCACCAGTAACGCAGGATCATAACGGCTATCTTCCAAATACGCCGCAGGTGCAAACACGTCATCCTCATCATCACTATCAACTGGGCCATCAAAAGGGACATCTTGCATCGACATCCGTTTTTCCATTTCCAAAACGTCTTTGCTACTGACCCCTAAATCTTTGGCCACATTTTCAACTTCCGCTAGCGATAACCAACCTAAGCGTTTTTTCATACTGCGTAAATTGAAAAACAATTTGCGTTGCGCTTTGGTTGTCACAACTTTGACGATGCGCCAATTGCGTAAAATAAACTCGTGAATTTCAGCGCGTATCCAATGCACAGCGAATGACACTAAACGCACACCAACGTTAGGGTCAAACCGTTTAACGGCCTTCATTAAACCGATATTGCCTTCTTGAATTAAATCGGCTAAGGGTAAACCATAACCCCGATAACTGTGCGCGATATATAGAACAAACCGCAAGTGCGAGATCACCAGTTGTCGAGCGGCTTGGAGATCATCCTCTTCAAAAAGACGGCGGGCCAGTTTTTGTTCCTCTTCAACGCTGAGAACCGGAATCGCTTTGACGGCTTGTATGTAAGTATCAATACTTTGTTCAGAGACGGCAAGTTGCGTATTGAAGGTTGAGGCTAATGCGTTTGACATTTGTTTTTATTCCCCCATATCAAATTAGTCAATTATCAATTCCACTTAACAAGTTTTTGCGCGCAAAAACTTATTAAGGTAACTCCCAAAAAATAATATACCCAAACCAAAAGGGCAACCCTACAGATTGCCTCTACCGGCATCAAGGGGTTGTTTGTAGGGGCAATTCCTTGTGGTTGCCCTGGGTATTTTATTTTTTGGGAGTTGCCTAAGTGGAATTCAATTATCAGTTCTTTGCCTTTTGCGCGCAAAAACTGGGGCAAAGAAATCAGTTCGTCAACTCAAATCGCGAGTCTTTAAAGTCACAGACATTTCTTATAGTATATAATATAATTCTAATATTAGCACTCTTTATGTAAGAGTGCTAATGAAATTATTTATTGGGATATCAAATCATGATATCAAGTGTGTTAGCCCAATAGAGTTCGGAATAGATATTGCTTAAATATTGAAACTATTGTTATTTAAAGGTTTTTTCAAAAATGCCTACGGGCGATTTTGGTTCCAAATGCCATAGCGAGCGATTCAAAATTTAAGAGCGACGCGGGGCCCCCAAAAAATGGGACACAGTTGAAGGAGAATTCGCCTTGGCAAAAAGTGTTCCGATCTCTATTGCGACAATTCCTTTTTGTCCATTGTTATAGCTTGTAGCATATGAATTGATACCACAATTTTTGATTAACTATATGAAATATATATTTATTAAGTACTGAAGCACAAATAAACAAGTATTTTACCGTAGAGGGCATTCGCCCTGGATTGCCCCTACATAGCTCTGTGAAAATACCTGAAAATTTATGATTCAGTACTTAGTTTTCAAAATAGTACAAACTCATATGCTACAAGCTATAAATAACACTATCCTTACCACATATCAGTTTGATACAGACGCTTTTTTTTCTTTACGGCGTACACTTCGTTTTCAGGGTACCACAGAGAATAAATATTTGATTTTTATTGAAAATAGATGATGATGGGTTTCGCGTTAGCGAAACCCATCCTACACTTGCTCAAAAATCCTCTTCATATTGTCGCCGAATCCAAGCACCCAATACCGGAATAGCTATTTTCTGTTGTTCATTCAATAAGTAACGGCGTTTTAGCCAGCGACGACTGGGTAAATCTATTGCTGGGGTTTGCCCTAATGCTAATGCTTCTAAAATGGTTTGCACGGGTTTGGGTGCGCTTGTGAAAATACTATCAAAATAATATTTGGCTTGGCTTAATACCAATTTTTCTATGTAAGCCACATCTTCGATGTTAGCTTGAGAACGATTAGCGTCGTTTAATTCATTGACTAATAAATAGGCATACAATTGTAATAAATACGGTTGGCCGTTGACGCGCTCAAAAATCGTTTCGGCGATGGCGTGAGAAATCGCGTCATCGGGAAATTTATCAATAGGTTTTTTGAGTAAATTCAACGATGTCTCTTTATCTAAAAATCCTATCTGCAATTCTTGCACATTGATAAAATGATCACTCCACACATTATCTTATGCTCGTTCCTTACAATGCTCCAGCGACATTCAATTGAATAATTCTCCATTCTCTATTCATCATTCCCAAATTCATTCCCTTTCAAGCAACCATTCTTTGAACACGCGCCCAAACAATAGCCCCTCTTCGGTGACTAAACCACGTTCTTTTAAGCTATCGCGTTGAATTGGTTCGTTTTTTTGACAAGCAGTTTGTAAAATTCGTTGTTCCGATTCAGTCAACGTCGCCCATAATTTGGTGAATCGTGCCTTTGCATTTGTCCGAAAATGCCGCAACGCTTTTTCATCACTTTCACCATCTTGCCGCGCATCTATCAAATTTTGGCCCAATGATTGGAGATAAAACGGATGTTGGCCTGCCCATTCCTTAATAAATTCAATTTGTTGGGCCGTAAAATGGCCATGGGCTATGATATCCTCGCTACTTGGCTCATCTAATAAATCAATATGGAAAATGCGTAAAGCCAACGGCGAAGTTTTGCCCATATCAGCAAAAATCCGATTCATTTCTCGGCTCGTCGCAAATATCACCACACATTTATCCAACATGCCCCGTAACCGTTCAAAAAAACGCATATCCAATTGTTCCAGAAAATGCTCCGCATTATCGATCAACAACAACGGCGATAAACCCGTTTGCGTGACTGATGCGATTACCCAATCCTTCAAAATATCCGCCGCTTTGTCGGGATTATCGGGGGTGGTTTGTTCTGTAATCGCTTGAATGAATGCCGGTAAAGTCGTCTCAATTTGCAAACCATCGACAAATACAACTACGCGCTTTGTTGTTTGTACTTGTTGTTGCCAAGTCTTTAATAACGATGTTTTGCCCATTTTCTGATCGCCAACAATAGAAAGGCTTTCGCCGTTTTCTAAGGCTTGAATCATTTGTCGTAATAACGATTTACGTCCCACAAAATCGGGTGGCGTTACTGGCTTTGATGGATGATAAGGCGATGGTTGACGAAAAAAACGTAAAGCTGCTTTTACTAAACGCCATAAACCAATAGCTACCAAAGAAATACCTAAGGTTTGCCAAATCAAAGAAGGTGCAATACCAAGGCTTATCAAACCAATGATAATACCTACAGAACCAATAATACTATTAAATGTGATATGTAATCTATCTGAATCGCTCATGATATTGATTTTATGCCAAAATAAATTTTGGACTCCTAAACCCCCGGTTTGACTCCAAAAATAAAGGTTGATAGTGAAATCAAAATCAGTATAACTGAAAATACTAATGTGTTAGTGGACATGCTTCGCTTTGTCCAGCCGACAAAAGAAGACTTAAACCCACCACACCAGTGTAAAAACCAAAACCACCATACCTGTGTAAAAACCAAAATGGTGGGCTTTGTTCAGAAATAAAAAGTCGAACAGCCAGTTACCTGAACTGCCCCTCACGGTTGTTCTGAACTTGACTTTGGGCTTTTCAAAGTCACTCGAAGTCGCACGCGGTGTCTTTTCAAAATCCAAGTTTAATGGATCAAAAAACCCTACGCTTGCTATTAAATATTTTATCAGACATTTATACTATTTATCAGACATTTATCAGACAAATGTGGCGTTTTTATAGAAATACTTTGTACTTTTTTTATCGCCGTTTTTTATGAGTAATTCTATATCAACTAATTGTGTCAAATCTCTTAAAGCCGTTCGTTCCGATAATTTGTAATAATCTTTATAAACGCTGGTCGTTATGAAACCTTTATCTCGCCAATGTAATAGTGCTTCAAATTGTCTTGAATTTAAGTCGTATGTCTTTAAAACGTCTTCAGAATAAAAGTTTTTCTAAATAGTAACAGCGATACCGCCACTCATTAATTCAATAGCCGGTTCAGGTAATCCATATTGAATACATTCATTGATGATTTTTAATGTGCCTCGTCCCCATGCTTCAATTAAACCGCCTTTGAAAAAGACATCAGCCAATCGAGGATTTATTGGATATGAAGCGTGTTTTCTTTTTAAGTCCTCAATGGTTATTTTTTCCGGTAACTCGCCTAGTTTGAAAACCTTGATCGCCTTTTCATCAATATCTGTATAAGTTGCATTGGGTTCTATGACATCATCCCATGTTTTGCCGGCTTTTTTCAGTAAAAATTCATTTAGCACGGTTCCTTTCAATTCTTGTTTGGTACTTCCACTTCGATAATGATACTTTCCGTGATATGAAATAGGTACATCATAAGGCTTGACATCTATTTCAATATAGTATTTTGCCGAACTTTCATGTAGATTGACATTGCACAAAATCCCCAAATAGTTTTGGATTTTATTTGGGATATCATCCATTAGCCTTTTATAATTATCAATCCCTACAATATTTCCTTGATCATCTTTGCCAATATAAATTATTCCGCCCTTGGCATTTGCAAATCCGCAAATCCATCCATTTCAGGTATTCATATCGAAATGACTCTTTCCATTCTATATCTTGTTTTTCTGGCATTTTATCGGTTTGCTTGTTTGATTAAGTTATAGCGTTTCCCGATTGAATGAAGTACAACAATATTTTTGTTACAAATTTATTTTGCTAAGGCTTTGGAATGCATGTTATTTTGCTAAGGCTTTGGAATGCATGTTATTTTGCTAAGGCTTTGGAATGCATGTTATTTTGCTTTCGGTACGATTGGGCATGAGTGTACTTTATCCAATCGGGAAACGCTATATACGAGTGCGTGGGAACAAACTTCGCTTTTCTAATGATGCTGGTGGCAAGAAAAGGTTATCAATTATCAATTAACAATTAACAATTAACAATAATAGTGGTTAAGCCCGTAGGTTGAACTGGTAAGCAAGCGTAGGATGGGTAGTGAACGTAGGGTGGGTAGATACGTGATGAATCCGCTCGTGCCATTTCTCCTATGCCTTCAAAATACCAATCAAAACCTGAAATAATTCTTCCAAATCTAAGGGAACACGAAACGAGTCAATGTCCTTGAGAATCCGTTTCTGTTGCCGATCCAATGTTCCGAAACGCCACAGTTCGCCGACCGTAATTGCCCCATATAAGAAATCACTTGTCGCGTCAAGATACTGATCCATGGCGATGAGTTCGATAGCTAATTGGGTAAACCCTTTTTCCATATCGGCGGCTTCTAGCACAAGAAATTGACGGGTTGAATGAATCCAATAATCAAGATTTCCTTTTAAATATTCGCTGACATAAACAGGATATTCTATATCAATTTTGACTTTGATTTCATCCAGCAGTTCTAACAGGATAGGCGCTACGATCATCTCTCGTTTGGCTGTTTCAGAGGTCAACGAAATATACGGCAGTTTTTCATAAAACATGGTTTGCAACTTTTCGAGTGAATGATTTACCACACCTCGGGGCAAGGTGAGTTTTGTCATGTGATATTGATACCCCAATTCTGCGACAATATCTTCGGTAGGATAACTCAATTCAAAATAATCAGAGAACGTATAACTTTTATCTTTTTTTAAAATGGACATAGAGGCCTCTTGTGATTATTATATTACATTAATAACTTATTATAGATACAATATAAAGCGGTCAAGAAGGTCAAGAAGAATAGGTTTTTTCAACGAACTTTTTATGTGATGAAAACAGGTTTTCACTTAAGAAGTTTTGCGCGCAAAACGGTAAATAAACGCAAAAGGCGCAAAAGACGCTAAAGGAACGTTAGAGAGGTTTTAAAAATATCTTTTGCGGACTGAAGCGTCTTTAGCGTCTTTAGCGTTATTTTTTATTTTTTGAGGGTGTTTGTACTTCAAGCTAGACGACAAACTCAATTTGGAATTAACTGAGAATGTCAATTTTAGCCGACATCAATTGGTAATTTTGCCATGACAGTGTTTGTATTTTTTGCCGGAACCACAGGAGCAAGGTTCGTTACGGCCGACTTTCCGCTCTTGTCGTACAAAGGGTCGTTTCGATACTGCTTGTTGTGGTGCTGCTTCTCCTTCTGCCAATTCGTTGGCGAGTCCTTCTACATTGGCATGTCTAAATTGCATTTGCCGTTTTTGCCGCCGTTGTTCTTCTACGGCCGCGACATCGGATTCTGCTCGAATTTGTACCTTGGACAAGATGCTGATGACTTCTCGTTTGATTTGTTCTAGCATGTTGGAGAACATTTCAAACGCGAGACGTTTGTATTCGTGTTTTGGATTCTTCTGGGCGTAGCCTTGTAGGTGGATCCCTTGACGTAGATGATCCATTGCGGCTAGGTGTTCTTTCCAATGGCTGTCCAAGACTTGCAACATGACGGCTTTTTCAAAATGACGTACCACTTGAGTACCGACCTGTTTTTCTTTGTCGGTGTAGGCGGTAAGAATGGCTTCTTCTATCTTTTCGCGTAACGGTTCTTCATGTAGCTCATGATCTTCTTCCAACCACTGTGCGATTGGCAAGGTGAGGCCGAAGCTTTGGTGAATGGTTTCTTCAAGGTCGGGTATGTTCCATAATTCAGCCAAACTTTTGGGCGGAATAAAGTTGTCTATTAAGTCGTTTAAGACTTTTTGACGAATGCTTTGGATCAGTTCTTCAATGGATTCAAATTCCATGAGTTCGTTGCGAAGTTGGTAGACTTCCTTACGTTGATCGTTGGCGATGTCGTCATATTCAAGCAGTTGTTTACGAATGTCGAAGTTACGCCCTTCTACTTTACGTTGGGCATTTTCTATGGCTTTGGTTACCCAAGGATGTTCAATGGCTTCGCCTTTTTCCATGCCGAGTTTTTCCATTAAACCGGCAACGCGATCTGAAGCAAAAATACGCATCAGGTTGTCTTTTAGGGAGAGGTAGAAGCGGCTGGAACCGGGATCGCCTTGTCGTCCAGAACGGCCTCGCAATTGGTTGTCAATACGCCTAGATTCATGGCGTTCGGTGCCGATGATGTGTAAACCGCCATTTTGAATGACGGTGTCATGCCGTTGTTGCCATTCTTCACGTAATTTGTCTACTTCGGCTTGTTTGGGATCGGTTCCCAGTGCTTTTATTTCTGCTTCGACATTGCCGCCTAATACTATATCGGTTCCGCGCCCGGCCATATTGGTTGCAATGGTAACGGCACCAGGCCGGCCAGCTTGTGTGATAATTTGCGCTTCTTGTTCATGAAAGCGGGCATTTAACACTTGGTGTTTAATTTTGTCTTTTTGCAGCCGCTTTGCGAGTAATTCAGAATTTTCAATGGAGGTGGTGCCGACGAGTACGGGTTGTTCCGAAGCTTGACAGGCTTGAATGTCTTCGATAATGGCCTGGTATTTTTCCTCGGCTGTGAGATAAACCAAGTCGCCTCTATCATCACGAATCATGGGTACATTGGTGGGTATGACGATGACTTCTAGGCTATAAATTTGTTGAAATTCGTAGGCTTCGGTATCGGCGGTACCGGTCATTCCTGACAATTTATCGTATAGGCGAAACAGGTTTTGAAAGGTGATGGAGGCGAGGGTTTGATTTTCGTTTTGAATCAGTGCGTTTTCCTTGGCTTCGACTGCTTGGTGTAATCCATCAGACCAGCGTCGTCCTGGCATTTGTCGCCCGGTAAATTCATCGACAATGACAACTTGATTGTCTATGACCATGTAGTCAATGTCACGTTGAAATAAGGTATGGGCGCGAAGGGCGGCCTGAACATGATGCATGAGGGTAATATTGGCGGCATCATATAAACTCTCGCCTTCTTTGAGTATGCCTTCTTTGATTAAATATTCTTCGATATGTTGATGGCCTTCATCACTGAGTGTGGCTTGTTTATGTTTTTCATCAACATAGTAGTCGCCGGGTACTTCAACCTCGTCATCTTTATGAGGTTCTCGTTCTTGGGGCTTTAAACGGGGAATAATGACGTTGATGCGTTTGTATAAGTCTGAATTGTCATCAGTGGGCCCTGAAATAATCAGGGGAGTACGTGCTTCATCAATTAAAATGGAATCGACTTCGTCGACGATGGCAAAATTCAAGTCCCGTTGGACACGGTCAGCGGCACCAAAGGCCATATTATCGCGCAGATAATCAAAGCCAAATTCGTTATTGGTGCCATAAGTGATGTCGGCACCATAAGCATTGCGTTTTTCGTCAGGTGACATCCCTGAGAGACTGACACCGACAGTCATGCCTAAATAATGATAAATCTGTCCCATCCAGTCAGCATCACGGCGTGCGAGATAGTCGTTGACTGTGACAATATGAACCCCTTTGCCTGATAAGGCATTCAGATAGGCCGCTAGGGTGGCGACTAGGGTTTTACCTTCACCAGTACGCATTTCGGCAATTTTGCCTTGATGCAGTACCATGCCGCCAATGAGTTGTACGTCAAAATGACGCATATTTAAGGTACGTTTACCGGCTTCACGGACAGTGGCGAAAGCTTCTGGGAGTAAATCATCTAATGAAGCCCCGTCATGAAAACGTTGACGATATTCTTTTGTTTTGTTTTTGAGTTGCTCTTCACTCAAGTCAGCGAAAGCGGATTCTAAGGCGTTGATTTTGTTCACTACCTTATATAGGCTTTTTATGAGCCGCTCATTGCGGCTGCCAAAAATTTTGGTAACTAAATTGCGAAACATATCAGTTGTCAGTTGTCAGTTGTAGGGTGGGCTTTGTTATTGCAAAGCCGATTTGATGTCAGGTGGGCGTTGCCCTGATCGAAGTTATCAGTTCTAGGCTTGCTGCGTACAAAAACGGTAAGCCTTTCAATCAGTTCGTTGCGAAAGTTGACCGTAAAAAACAATCTTTTGCAATGATCTGATTGAAAAGTTAAAACAAAAACTTCCATGAACTTGATAAGGGGAAAACGTCGTGATGGGCCTAGGTTGGCTTGGCTCTTAAAGAAAAATCTGGTCTCCACTATGGGGATTAACCGAGCAAAAACCAAGCAATTTCCTGTGGGCGATCTTCTATGAGGTGAGAAGTAGACCCTGATCACATTCGATCAGAGACTACAAAGCAGATTATGAAAGTATCTAATAGACTTGTCCCTTCATCCCATAAAGCTTTGGCGTACAAGACGCTTTCATCAAAAACTTAGCTTGATTAAGGGACAACTTCTTATAAACTTAATTAAAATTGAACATTGAACATTGATGATTGATAAGTTGAACAGTTGATAAGATAATAAAAGAAAGAAAAAACGATTAATTTACCCCCTTGTGTCATCAGTTAGTTATCAGTCAACACTGGTCATTTAAACTGATAACGAATGACTCATTGTCTTTTAATAACAGTTCCTACCCTATTTTTGTGACAATTTTACGTATTCTGACAATTTAATATTTTCTGATAGCAAGGTAAAGCTATCCATGGCACCTAGATACTTGATGGGGTTGATAGCGATACCTGATTGCCGCACTTCAAAGTGAACATGAGGGCCAGTGGAACGCCCTGTTGAGCCGACTTCTGCAATTATCTCACCCTTGTAAACGAACTCGCCGACTTCTACCAAGTTGATATGGTTATGGGCATAACGAGTGGTGTACATATCGCTGTGTTTAATTTCAATCAATCGCCCATAACCACGCGCATATTTAGAGCGTACTACAATCCCGTTTTCCACAGCATAAATAGGTGTTCCCCTTGACGCGGCAATATCAACGCCCTTATGCATACGTCTACCACGCCATCCAAATTTTGAAGAAACACGACCTTGTTTTAACGGCCAGCCGTCCGGAAAACTCCGAGTGTGAGCGCGATATTTTCGCAATAATTTTTCTGAAACGATTTTAATTGAACGCTTCACTTCAGCAACGGAGGTTTCAAAGCGCTGTATTCGCCGTGAGGTGTTAGTGTTACTGTAATACGGCGAGATGATATTACTTTCGGTAGCATGTTTATTAATAATATTGTCCCAAGAGAGACTAAAATTGGATCGAGAAGCATTGTCCTTCTTGATCAATTGATTACCTAAATGATTCAATTGACTCGCTTGTTGATGCAAAACATTAACACGCAAGGCCAACTCTTCAAAATTCTCCTGTTGGAATGTGCTGGTCAAAGAACCTTTTGAAGTTGAGACTTGGGCAGTTAATGTTGTTGATGTGGCATGATTGCGTTGCCCACCATAGTGATAATAAGCTGAAAAAGCAACATTCGCCACTGATAACATCGACACGAAGGCAACTGGCACGAAAACGGATCGACGGAAGTGGGTGTGAGCGTTTTTTACAACATTTTTTCTGATAAGGATAACGTCCATAATGTTTTCCTGATGTGGAGGTTAAAAAGTCTTTCTATGAAATCCTTTAGTCAGTTGATGGCAAATCCATCGGGCGTTTTAGGTCGTCTTTATCAACACGGTCAAATGCTCAAACGACTTGATAAACTATTTAAGGCCAGTGTGCCTATACCTTTAAACCAACATTGTCATGTGGTTAATCTACGAGAAACGACTTTAGTGGTACATACTGATTCTTCTATTTGGGCAAATAGGTTACGTTATATGACACCTTCCCTGATGCTGCAATGGCAAGGCGATAGAACCATGCCTACCATTGACCAAATACTTGTTAAGGTACGCCCATAACAGGAATCAGGCGTTAGAAATCTGGAATAATGACTGCCAAAGGCTATGGGCCAAATGCATGATAACTGATAACAATCCTTTCAAGACACTGCAAGAGGTTGAAGATAAGATAAGCTAGGTACAGTGATGTTCTCATCACAGCGCACAATCTCCCACGCTTGCTTATTTGTTAATAAGGTACGCAATAAGGTATTGTTCAGTTCATGTCCCGATTTATGTCCACAGAAGCCACCTATGAGACCATGTCCTAATAAATATAAGTCTCCAACGGCATCAAGTATTTTGTGTCTGACAAATTCGTCTTCATAACGCAAACCATCTTCATTCAAAATACGATAGTCATCCATGACGATGGCATTATCAAGACTACCGCCTAAAGCGAGTTGATTGTCGCGTAATGATTCAAAATCGCGCATGAAACCAAAGGTTCGCGCACGACTGACTTCTTTGACAAAAGCGGTTTTTGAAAAATCAATTTCAGCGTAAGGCGAACTTCGCCTAAACACCGGATGGTCAAAATCTATCCGAAAACAGACTTTAAAACCGTTAAAGGGTTCAAAACGTGCCCATTTGTCGTCTTTAACGACTTGTACCGCACGTTTAATACGAATATACCGCTTAGGCGCATTTTGTTCTTCTATCCCAGCCGATTGAATTAAAAAAACAAACGGGCCCGCACTGCCATCCATGATAGGAACTTCAGGGGCACTGACATCAATATATGCATTATCTATACCTAAACCTGCAAAGGCCGATAATAAATGTTCAACTGTTGATATTTTGATATTGCCCTTAACTAAAGTCGTCGATAACCGTGTGTCACCGACATTTTTGGCATGCGCTGCGATTTCGACTGGTATTTCTAAATCAACTCGCCTAAAAATAATCCCACGGCCTATTGGTGCAGGTCTTAAGGTTAAATAAACTTTCTCACCGGTGTGTAGGCCAACACCGGTGGCACTAATCACATTTTTTAAGGTACGCTGCTTTATCATGGAAAGTGTTTCTCCATCCGTCATATGAAGGCAGTCGGCTCATAATTGTTGTTGTGATTGAGCTGAAAACTCCGGTAAAAAAATAGGGCTGATAAAAAAACCTTGAACGCAACATTTTTGAGAGATTAAACCTAAATTGTGAAGTTTTGATGCCTTTAGTCTTGTCACTTAAGGCCATCAACCAAAATGAGATTACCTTCAAAACCATCAGACAAAAGATTTGTTTCACGTAAAGCGTAAAAATGAGTTTAAAGCTTGGTGATTTTGCCGATAAGTGATGATGTCTCACCAATAATTTTAAACATTTCACATTTCACGCGCTTTGTTGCGCGCAAAAACTTGTTAAGTGAAATAGATTTTTCCATTAATAGACAATCATTAATTATTTTTTAGTAATAAAATCAATAATTTAATTGATTAATGGTTCAATCTAATAATAGATTACCTCCTTGATCGCTTGATTGGTATGAAAACCTATTTTATACCAAAAGAGCTATCTTTTCATTCAAAGGGGTTGTCAGAAGCACAAGAATTAAAAAAACGGCATTCTCCTTGTTTTATGTGACCCACAAACCGCACTGATTCTTAGAGTCAAGATTCCATGGAACGCTTTCAGGCTAAAGTTTCGCTCCGCGAAACAACGCGCTTCAAGTCGTTTTTTTTCAATCTGATTCAAACCGCAACGACGATCAGGTCATTTCAAAATCGTTCTTGTTGTACCCACCTCCCGAAAACGCTTTAGATGACGGAAACTCTCTCGTGTTTGACAGAAAATTATTAGTCGTTTTGCTTAAAAATTAAACGACTAAGCTTTCGTTTTTCCCCTTGTGCTGTCAAGTAGCCCTTTTCAGGCACACCATTTAATACCATTATCTGGGTAAATAAATTGATGCTTATGGCATCAATCAAGGTGAAAAAACTTAGTATTGGACTTTTAAAAACTTGAACATCGAATATTATACTCTCCACCGTTATAATTTGAGTATTGGGTTAGTCACCACCACCTGACTTGAGCTTTTAGTATTAAGTTAAAAGTAATAGCGACCTTATGACAGTGCCAAGTATAATACTGATTAAATTTATGTTTCGAGGTTAAAGTTTTGGCATAGCGAAAACTTGAACCTCGAATTGATTTTATGACTTTTACCAAAGCCTTTCAACTCAATAAATGAGTTACAACTATCTTGTTATAAGGGTAACTGACAATATACATGTAATATCAATAAAACATTTTTGGTATTGATACATCAATATTATGAAAGTGATAGATTAGATAGAACGCGGATTTGACTGATTATGGCCTGATTAACACTGATTTAAATATTGAAAATGATTTAAATTAAAATGATTAAAAAAAATCAGCCTCAATCATGACAATCAGCATTATCTGCGTTCTATTCGATATTTGCAAAAAATGTATTTACACGCAAAAACTTTTGGGTGTTGTGTATTTCATTTTTATTTAACCCATCATAAAATTCAGTCTGGTTGGTGACTTATTAACGGGTTGATGACTTATTTTTTATGAGATGATTCATTCAATCAGCTTGCTTGCCGACGTAAAAAGGCTGGAATATCTAAATAATCCCCAGATTGCGTTTCATGAACCACTGGCTCATCAACAAGAGGATTATCATTATTACTAGCGGTTTGCAGACGTGTCACAGTGGGCTTGTCAAATTCTTTATAATCAGCCATTTTACTAGGCTTTTCAATAGCAACGGGGGCTGCCTTCGAGACGACTTTCATTTGCGGACGTTCTTGTTGTTTAGTGATCGGGCCTACACCGGTAGCAATCACGGTGACACGCAATTCATCGTTCATTTCAGTGTCAAGCACGGTTCCTACAACCACAGTAGCATTTTCAGAAGAAAATTCTTCAACAACATCGCCCATTTCTTCAAATTCTCCAATACTTAAATCCATGCCGGCCGTCATGTTGACCAAAATACCGCGGGCACCTGACAAGTCTATGTCTTCTAATAGGGGACTAGAAATCGCTTCAATACCCGCCTTACGGGCGCGACCTTCACCTTTAGCATAACCAGAACCCATCATGGCGAGACCCTGATCTTGCATAACTGTGGTGACATCAGCGAAATCCACATTAATTAAGCCTGGGCGTGTGATCAATTCAGAAATACCTTGCACGGCACTGAATAAAACACCATTAGCTGCCTTGAAAGCATCCAATAAAGAGGTATCCCGGCCTAAGACGCTGAGCAGTTTTTCATTGGGAATAATAATCAAGGAGTCAACATGTTGACTTAATTCTTTAATCCCTTCTTCGGCAATCAAGGCGCGTTTCCTACCCTCAAACGGAAATGGACGGGTAACGACGGCTACCGTCAGAATGCCTAGTTCTTTAGACACTTGGGCCACAATTGGGGCTGCCCCAGTACCCGTGCCGCCTCCCATTCCTGCGGTGATAAAAACCATGTCTGTGCCTTCAAGAACGGCCATAATGCGTTCACGATCTTCTAAGGCAGCTTGTTGACCGACTTCAGGATTAGCGCCCGCTCCCAAACCTTTAGTCACATCGGTTCCCAATTGTAAAATCGTGCGGGCAGAAGAATTTTTGAGGGCTTGTGCATCGGTATTAGCACAAATAAATTCAACCCCTTCAATATTACCTTGGAGCATATGCTCAACTGCATTGCCGCCTCCGCCACCAACACCAACAACTTTTATAACAGCATTTTGGCTGTAGGTATCCATTAATTCAAACACTTGATTAACCTCATTTTAGTGAGAAGTGTACAGTTATCAGTCAATTATCAATTATTCAAGAGTGGGAAGTAAAATGTTCGCTTTCTTTTAGAGCCTGTTTTAAAATTTGACTTAACTCATTGTTTTATAAGGGTGTGATTAAAACTGCATGGCCAGTATAAATTGAAATATAGCGTTTTTTTATTGGGTTAAATACAAACCTTTTTTTGAGATATATTTTGGAACCCCAGGTTTCACCTTTTCACATTTCACGCAAAAGTTGCGCGCAACTTTATTTCACGCTGAAGTTTCGCTTCGCTACACTTCAGCGTGAAATGTGAAATACAGTTTTTGCGCGCAAAAACTTTTGCGTGAAAGCCTATTCGAGGTTCAAGTTTTTCTTCGAAAAACTTGAACCTCGAATTCACATTCAATACCGAAGGGGCCTTAGCGTTTTAAGCTTTTATTAAAATAACAAAAAAGCCATGTACTTTTAATCGGGCGCATTCCCAAAAAAAGGGTCATCGCAAAATAAGTTTGGTTTGAAAAAAGCACGGCAAAATAAATTTGGAACGAAAATCGCCGCTGCAAAATAAATTTGGTTTGAAAAAAGCACGGCAAAATAAATTTGGAACGAAAATCGCCGCTGCAAAATAAATTTGGTTTGAAAAAAGCACGGCAAAATAAATTTGGAACGAAAATCGCAGCGGCAAAATAAACTTGGTTTGAAAAAAGTCAAGTTTGCGACAGCCAAGATTGATAATGACCCTTTTTTTGGGAATGCGCCCCTTTTAATCACACCCGTTTTATAAGTCAGACTTGATTTTATAAGTGATTGATTTTGGGACTTTAAAAACACGCTCTAAATATTCTAAATATAAATAATCAGCGGAAATCAAGAAATCAGTCTCGCGTTCTATATCATTTTTTATTTCAGACGAATAACACTTTGATAAGCCGTGATGCTGATTGTTTCCTATGCGATATCAAATCCAATACGCTTATGACAAATGCTTTCTATGAATACGTCATAGAAAGCAGGTTTCTATAAGCCTTAAAATTCTAAACCCAATCTGTTTTTTAGAAATTACCATGAATCCAAGTTTTCATCCTACCCACTACCCCTTTGACACCTAGAGTTGACTGGGCAATATCCGATATTCTTTCATGGCGATGTTGGTAACCAAATAAGAGTAAACCTACCCCGGTAGCATAAATAGGATTACGGACAACATCAATCAATCCGGTCACATATTTCGGGTACCCAATTCGCACTGGCATATGAAACACTTCTTCTGCCAGTTCGATAACACCATCCATTTGGGAACTTCCCCCCGTCAATACAACGCCGGCGGCAATCAAATCTTCATAACCGCTACGTCGCAACACCCCTTGTACTAGGGTAAATAATTCTTCATAACGGGGTTCTACCACATCAGCCAAGGTTTGCCTTGCCAACTGACGAGGTGGACGGGCACCGACGCTCGGCACTTCTATCATCTCTTCGGCATTCGCCAATTGGGTTAAGGCACAAGCATATTTTTTTTTAATTTCTTCTGCGTACTGGGTTGGTGTACGTAGGGCGACGGCAATATCATTGGTAATTTGATCACCTGCTATGGGTATCACAGCCGTATGGCGTATTGCGCCTTCACTAAAGATAGCAATATCGGTCGTTCCACCGCCAATATCGACTAAACAAACACCCAAGTCTTTTTCATCTTCCGTTAACACGGATGCACTGGAGGCGAGTTGTTCTAGGATCATATCATCAACTTCTAATCCACACAGTCGCACACATTTAATAATGTTTTGTGCCGCACTCGCGGCACCCGTTACCATGTGGACTTTCGCTTCTAAGCGAACCCCATACATGCCGATGGGTTCTCGGATACCTTCTTGATTATCAATAACAAATTCTTGCGGCAGAATGTGAATAATTTTTTGATCTGCCGGAATCGCGACGGCGCGAGCCGCATCAATGACACGATCAATATCATCTTGCATCACTTCCTTGTCACGAATTGCTACTATGCCGTGTGAATTCATGCTGCGGATATGACTGCCAGCAATGCCCGTATAAACAGAATTAATTTCACATCCTGACATTAATTCCGCTTCTTCCACAGCACGTTGAATTGAATTAGTCGTGGATTCAATATTGACAATCACACCTTTTTTGAGGCCTCTCGAAGGATGTTGTCCTATCCCAATGATTTCGACTTCATCTCCCTGAGTTGAAACTTCACCGACAATAGCGACTACTTTGGAAGTACCAATATCAAGGCCTACGATTAAATTGTTTTTTTCTCTGGGTGACATCTTTTTCCTCACTTTGCCAATGTGCTTTGTACCGCAATGCCATTGGTATAACGCAGGTCAATCTGCACGAGGGACTTTCCCCCAGAGGTTATAAGCGATTGCGTTACTCTGCTTTTATATACTTTGAGAAAGCGTTGCATGCGGATTTCAATGTCACCGCGTCCTAGCCTAAGTTTCATACCGTTGTCCAACACGATATACCATCTGGATTGGGCGTTGCAGCCAAATTCTCGTATCTGTAGACCAACCAAAGCTACCCGCGGTGCAAGCTGGTTGTAATGTTTTAAGATTTCACCAGCCCATGTAGGTGGCCCTGCAAACCGGGGTAAATCCATTTTTGTTTGATTACTTTTTAAACTTATGAACTTTGTTTTAGGTAGATTCAGCAGATTACCCTCATTATCTATTAGTGCTTTATCTAACCATTGTGCCACAGCAGTACGTTCTTGTACATGTATCAGTAGAGTATCTGGCCACTGGCGCTTGATTTGCACGTTTTTTATCCAAGGATTGCTCAAGAGAGTAGAACGCACCGCTGTCAGGTTGATATTAAAAAAACCACCCTTCACGGTTTTGAAAACCATCGCTTGCAAAACCTGAGGATCAGTATTTTGAAGTTCACCTTCAATACGCACGGCCGTTATTGGCAGAGTGCTGGGGTCTAAAATCCAAAGCCACAAAGTACCCACTAAACTTAAAAGTAAGCCGGTAAATATAATGGCCCTCAATTGTTTACTCAACAAAACATTCTCATTCGATTTTTAAGGTTCAATTTTTGTTTGATAAAAAATCGCTTATTTTATTCATTCATTCATTTTAGAATGGCATTATTTTCATAACGCATTGAATTGACATGATATTCTACTGTCTTTAATGCTTTAACCCAAATCAAATTTTTAATGCTTTAATTCAAAAATTCATTTTTCATTTTATTCCCTTTTTCATTTTTCATTTTTCAGGCTATTCAAAATTCGTAATACCAAATCGTCAAAGCTGATATCCGCCACTTTAGCAGCCATAGGTACTAGGCTATGATCCCTCGTCATCCCTGGCACCGTATTCACTTCTATCAACCAAGGCATTAATTTTATTCATTCATTCATTTTAGAATGGCATTATTTTCATAACGCATTGAATTGACATGATATTCTACTGTCTTTAATGCTTTAACCCAAATCAAATTTTTAATGCTTTAATTCAAAAATTCATTTTTCATTTTATTCCCTTTTTCATTTTTCATTTTTCAGGCTATTCAAAATTCGTAATACCAAATCGTCAAAGCTGATATCCGCCACTTTAGCAGCCATAGGTACTAGGCTATGATCCCTCGTCATTCCTGGCACCGTATTCACTTCTATCAACCAAGGCATTAAAGATTTATCACATAAGAAATCGACGCGCCCCCAACCCTGGGCACCAATAGCTAAAAAGGCCTGTAATGCTAAATCTTGTAATGCCTTTTCTTGGGCTGCGGGCAAACCACAAGGGCAAATATAAGCGGTTTTAGCATCATCACTATATTTAGCGGTATAGTCGTAAAATTCCCGTGGCGTTTCCAATCGTATTAAAGGTAATACCAAATCACCCAAAATAGCGGCCGTATATTCTATTCCCGTTATATAGCTTTCCGCCATAACCGGACAATCAAATTGAGAAGCAGCTTCATAAGCTAATGCTAATTCATCCACATTAGAGACTTTACTCATCCCAACACTAGAGCCTTCTAATACCGGTTTAAGCATCAGCGGCAAGCCAACCTGTTCAATAACGGTTGATAAATGGCTATCATTAATCAACGTACACGCTGGCGTTGGCAAACCTAAGCCTTGCCACACTTGCTTAGTTCGGTATTTATCCATAGCTAATGCCGAACCTAACACGCCACTGCCAGTATAAGGTAAGCCCATAAAATCAAGTAATCCTTGTATCGTACCATCTTCACCACCCCGTCCATGCAAAGCGATAAAAACGCGATCAATGTGCTTTTCAGAAAGTTGTTCAATAACTGGCCGCTCAGCAGTATCTATGCCGACAGCATCAACACCTTGACGCAATAAGGCCGCTAATATGGCTTGTCCACTTAAAAGGGAAATTTCTCGTTCAGCCGAATTTCCCCCCATTAATACCGCTACCTTACCCAATTTTGTATTCATTTATTTATACAATTCTCAATTATATATATTATGTCGGGTGGGCAACCTGTTTTTATTACTACTGCTCGCCTTTTCGTTTCGTTACTTTGTGATGAAAGTGATTCATGCCTTCCTTGGTTTCTTGTTGGAAATAAATTTATCGAAGCTAGTGCAGGAGAGCGAAAATATCCAGACCACTCAGCCAACAGCTTTTCACGCCAAAGATTTTGCGCGCAAAATCTTTGGCGTGAACCTTCGGTGTGCTACGCTAAAGCAGTTGTCTAAAAGCTTAAGTCAGGTGGTGGTGACTACATTCCCATAATTATATTTTCGAGTATCATTAATATAAGTAAACCGTATTTACTATTCACAGTTATAATTGTGCGCTTTTTTGGAAGTCAATAATCCATTTAAAGCGTGCAGTTTTAGCAAAAACTGGCAGCATGTTAGTCACCTTTAGGTGACTTGAGCTTTTAGACAACTGCTTGGCAGGGTGGTCTCGATATTGGAGCGTTCCTGCACTAGTTATACTTAGCATCGTCATAATTTGCGCTTTTTTTAACTTAACAACCAACAGCTAAAGCAGTTGTCTGAAAGCTCAAGTCACCTAAAGGTGACTAACCCAATACTCAAATTATAGCGGTGGACAGTATATTCGCTATTTTAAGTTATTCGTTTCGTTTATTTAGCGAAGCTTCCTTTCTGTTTTTAATTAGCTACACTTAACGAAGTTTCAAAGTACTCTATTTATTTTACGTTTGATACGTTTGAATAGCCACTCCAACAATACGCACTTCAGGAATCAAGCTAATACTATATTTCTGTTCTATAGAAGCTTTGATTTGCTCAATCAAACTTTCAATATCAGCAGCCAAAGCATTATTACAATTGATAATAAAATTGGCATGTTTTTCTGATACACAGGCCCCCCCTTCACAGTGCCCTTTCCAACCCGCTTCTTCTATCAAGCGAGCAGCATAATCACCTAGCGGATTACGAAACACAGAACCACAACTGGGTAAACCAATCGGTTGTTTTTCATTACGTTCTTTCAACAAGGCTTGAATTTTGGCTTTGCCTTCTTCAGATGTCGGACTTAATTGCAAAGTAGCGGCCACAAACCACTCGTTTTCTGGGCCTTTGACGCGCCGATAACCAATCTCATAATCCGTCACCTGACGCTTCCGAAGCTGCCCTTGTCGATTCAAGGTTTCTACCTCTTGCACAAACGACCAAGTCTCCTTTCCCCAAGCGCCAGCATTCATAGCCAAAGCGCCGCCAAATGTGCCAGGAATACCCGCTAAAAACTCTGTGCCACCCAAACAACCCTCCCGTGCCACAAAGCGAGCAAGTTTCGCACAACTCACACCCGCCTCAACACGCAAAGTGTTATCATCTAATAACTTGATTTCATTTAATAATCCGGCCGTCAATATGACAACGCCAGGTATGCCGCCATCGCGCACCAGAAGATTGCTCCCCAAGCCCAGCCAAAAAACGGGAATATCATCAGGCAACTGCTGCATGAAATGGGCTAAATCCAACACATCCGCTGGCTCATAAAACCACTGTGCCGGGCCGCCTACACGCCACGAGGTATGCTCAGACAGCGGTTCATTATGACGTAGATTCCCACGCAAGCCGACATAACTACAAGGATTGTATATAAGAACGGATTGGTTCGAGGTCATGCTAGTATTCTGTCAATGTAAGGCGAAGCCAGTCGGCACCAACCTATTTCTAGTCAAAAATATCTTTAGCGTCTTTAGCGTCTGTTGCAAAAAAGCGCGTTTATTTTCTTTGACGAATCGTTTTGGGGTATATTACTTTTTACGCGCCTTCCTTAGATCAGTGATCATTGAGCAGTGATAATTGAACATTGCCAATACTACCCGCACCCAAAGTCAATAATATATCTTGATCTCGTAATAAAGGCCTCAAAAGTTGTGGCAACTGTTCTGCTTTTGTGACAAACTGTGCATTGACTACACCTTTCGCACGAATAGCCTCATATAAAGACTCTCCTGTAACATCTGCAATCGGCGTTTCCCCTGCGGCATAAATATCAAGCAATAATAAAACCTCAACTGTCGATAACACTTGCACAAACTCATCAAATAAATCATAAGTGCGTGTATAGCGATGGGGTTGAAATGCCAGCACTATTCGCCGTTGTGGCCAGCCTTCGCGCACAGCCTCTAGCACAGCCGCAATTTCACGCGGATGATGTCCGTAGTCGTCAATGTGCAAAATTTCTCCCGCAGTTGTCAAGAGATTTTGCATTTTAAAGCGTCGATCTATTCCACCAAATTCTTGCAAAGCACGCCCTATCAAAGCCTCTGATACCCCAACTTCATGCGCGATAGCCATCGCAGCAAGCGCATTAAGCACATTATGTTTGCCAGGCAAATTTAAAACCACATCTAACCAAGGAATATGATCACGCAACACTTTAAAATGCGTTTGTCCCGCACTTTGCTTGATTTCAATAGCACGAATATCCGCCTGTTCAGATAACCCATAAGTGAGCATCGGTGTAGTCAATTCGGGCAATATCGCTTCAATCACGGGATCATCAATACACACAACGGTCAAACCATAAAACGGTAATTGCTGCAAAAAATCAATAAAAGTCTGACGCAACTGATTAAAGTCATTATTATAAGTTCTGATATGATCCGTGTCGATATTCGTCACCACAGCCATCACGGGTTTTAAATATAAAAACGACGCATCACTCTCATCAGCCTCTGCAACTAAATACTCTCCCGAACCTAAACTGGCATGTGTGCCTGCACTGTTTAAACGGCCGCCTATCACAAAAGTCGGATCTAAACCGCCTTCAGCTAACAAACTGGCAATCAAACTGGTTGTCGTGGTTTTACCATGCGTCCCAGCAATCGCAATCCCTTGGCGAAAGCGCATCAACTCCCCTAACATTTCAGCGCGTGGCACAACCGGCAAGCGTTGCCGCCGCGCCGCCTCAACTTCAGGATTATCTGACTGCACCGCGCTAGAAATCACCACCACATCGCAACCCTGCACATGCTCAGCCCGATGTCCAATTTGCACCTTAATACCTAAATCCGTCAATCGGCGCGTCATCTGACTTTTATGTAAATCCGATCCTGAAACGGCATAACCAATACGATGCATCACCTCAGCAATGCCACCCATACCCGAACCGCCTATACCCACAAAATGAATACGTCGGCAGCGTTTAGGAAGAGACAGGGATCCATTTCTATTCATGCTTTATCAATTATCACTTATCAATTATCAATTATCACATCAATTATCACATCAATTATCAATGAACCTAGGACTTACGCATTGACAGCTTTTAACTATTATGCTCTCGCCTAAATACCAAGGGTTTAACATTATGACTGATAACTCAAAATTCGATTTTTAACCATTTTTATATTGTGTGATATTGTTTTCAAATCATTGATTTTTATTAAAAATATATTTTTATCAATTTGTCAATGCGTAAGTCCTAGAACCATTATACTCAACGAGGTGATAAACTTAACTTTTTTTAAATGAGCCAGCGGGAATTGTAGGGTGGGTAACGTGTTTTTGTTGCCCACCATCCTCATTAAAAACTTTTGCCTGAAAGTTTGTTACCGTGCTAAGTATAATTTATTTTTGTTAACCTACTTAGTTATACTGCCCACCGTTATAATTTGCGCTGTTAGTCACCACCACCATTCTTTTCGCTTTTAGACAACTTTTGAAAGCTGTTGGCTTAAAAAATCAATAATAGCGACCTTATGACGATGCTAAGTATACCCATTATTGTTATCATTAAAAATTTTCAATGGGGCAATTCCTTATACTTGATGATCAAGTTTTTTATAAGTATTTGATTTTAAAAGAAATCTAATTTTAGTTCTTCAAAAAAAATAACATTAAAAATCAATACGTTGCATATTTTAACGCTCCAAAATAGATCGTCGCAAAGCCTGCCGAACATCAAAAACTTGATTATCAAGTTATAGTTACCCATTATTGATTATCATAAAAAATTCATATCGTAGGGGCAATCCCTTGTGGTTGCCCATTATTGTTATCATAAAAAATTCATATCGTAGGGGCAATCCCTTGTGGTTGCCCATTATTGTTATCATAAAAAATTCATATCGTAGGGGCAATCCTTTATGGTTGCCCATTAACAGTGATCACATCCACCACCTTTTGCAAAGCAAGCGGTGTTGCACAACTGAAAGCCGCATCAGACATCGCCTGTAAATGTGCGGGATTCTTGCACCATTCTGTCATCAAACTCACTAACTTCTCTACTGTCAATTCCGTTTGTGGCAACAATATCGCCCCACCCTTATCCGACAGAAAGCGAGCATTAGCCGTCTGATGATCATCTACCGCATGAGGATAAGGTATTAATATACTCGCAACCCCCGCCTGTGCCAACTCACTCACCGTTATCGCCCCCGCCCGACAAATCACCACATCGGCCCTTTGATAAGCCGCAGCCATATCCTCAATAAAAGCCACCACTTTAACATTAAACGGTGCTAAATCATACGCTTGCTGCATCGCCTCAATATGGGCCGCGCCAGTTTGATGCCAAACCTCAATCGCCCCCGACACTTGCCGCAAAGCCACAGGCACCACCTCATTCAAAACCTTGGCCCCCAAACTACCGCCCACCACTAACACTCGTAAAGGCTCCCCTTCCGCTTTTGGAAGAGGCCGATCCAAGGCCATTATATTAGCACGTAGCGGATTGCCCGTATGCACCGCCCGATATCGGCTTGGAAAAGTACTAGGAAAGGCCTCCATCACTTGTGAAGCCAATCGTGCCAACCACCGATTCGTTAAACCCGCAATCGCGTTCTGTTCATGAATGAACAAAGGTATACGCAACAGCCACGCCGCCACGCCCCCCGGCCCACTGACAAAACCGCCGAACCCTACCACCGCCGCTGGGCGTAAAGCACGTAACACACGCACTGATTGCCAAATGGCCAAAATGATTTTAAAAGGGGCCATCAACAAACTCAACCAACCTTTACCACGAATGCCATGAATACGGATATACTCTATATCTATACCCGCAGCCGGCACCACACGGGCCTCTAAACCCGCTTGTGTGCCTAACCAACACACCGCAAACCCTTGTTCTCGTAAAGCCTCAGCTATCGCCAAAGCGGGGAACACATGCCCACCTGTTCCCCCCGCCATTAATACTATTCGATTTTTGATCATAGACTACGATTTTAATAAGACTTGTACCGATAGACACACTGAACGAAGGGCACACAGGGCCCATGCCCTAACCAGTGCCCTAAACTTTGTAAGACAAAAAGTCTGTCGAAATGTCGTTATTGAACAAAAAAAATATATCGTTAATAATCAATAAGTTAATTAACTGCTCTCACG
>Ga0233403_10000163_pt1 | contig 29641 bp, 23 predicted proteins | sample Na_oxic_1_MG_FD_179866 | JGI IMG/M metagenome (GOLD analysis project Ga0233403, IMG submission 179866) | Seawater microbial communities from Saanich Inlet, British Columbia, Canada - Na_oxic_1_MG | ecosystem: Environmental > Aquatic > Marine > Inlet | place: Canada: British Columbia | collected...
TTGATTTTATCAAATGAATGATTGGCTTCAATATCTGTAGGGGTCAGCAACGGGTTTTTGTTGCCCACCTGACTAAAAATTCCCCCTAAGCTAGGACCCTATTTTTTCATGTACTTTTGATGTTCACGATCTCTCCCTCCCCCTAACCCCCTCCCGCTGGGAGGGGGGACCGCTCGGTGGAATTTCCCTATTGATTGGAAGAAACGATAAATAGCTATATTATATATTAATTTTTGGTTTTAGCTAACAAATAGAAAATTCCACGGTGCGGTTCCCCCTCCCAGCGGGAGGGGGTTAGGGGGAGGGAGAAATCTCACACAATCAAATCTCTCAAATTACCACAAAATATCAATCACTTGTGGATATTCCTTCACAAAATTCACCGTCATACCCTCACGCACATTTTCAGGTAACTCATCAAAATCGCGTTTATTCGCTTCTGGCAAAATGAGGTGAAAAATTTTAACCCGTCGTGCTGCAATTACCTTCTCACGAATGCCACCCACCGGCAAAACTTGCCCCGTCAACGTTAATTCACCGGTCATCGCAATTTCTTTATCAATTTTTTGTTTTTTCGCTAACGATAATAAAGCACTAGCCATCGTGATACCGGCACTGGGCCCATCTTTAGGCGTAGCACCCGCCGGCACATGGAGATGAATAAAAGCCTTTTCAAAAAAGCCTTTGTCGATTTCAAAACTCTTATATTTCGAGACGATGTAACCATAAGCAATTTCAGCCGATTCTTTCATCACATCACCTAATTGTCCCGTGAGTTTGAAGCCACGTGTATAGGTGTGAGTACATTGAGCTTCTATGCTTAAAGTGGTACCACCCATTGCTGTCCAGGCTAAACCGGTAACAACGCCGATACCTTTAATGGCCCTTTCAGTATCAAACATGGGTTTGCCCAAATAATCTAGTAATTGACTGGGTTTGACTTTGATGGGTGTTTCACCACCTTCAAGAATTTTGAGGGCCGCTTTGCGGGTAATAGAACCAATGCGTTTTTCAAGGTTACGCACCCCGGATTCACGCGCATAGTCTTCAATAATCCGCATGAGTATTTTGTCTGATATATTTAGCTGTTCAGGTTGCAAGCCGGATTTTTCAAATTGACGTTTAACCAAGTGTTTTTTGGCAATTTGCAATTTTTCACTGGCGATATAGCCCGACAATTTAATCATTTCCATACGATCCAGCAACGGCGTAGGTATCGTATCTGGTTGATTAGCAGTACAAATAAACAACACTTTGGACAAATCAAAGCGCACATCAAGATAATGGTCAAGAAAATCAACATTTTGTTCAGGGTCAAGCACTTCTAATAGGGCTGACGCTGGATCACCACGATAGGACGTGCCAATTTTGTCGATTTCATCAAGCATAATCACTGGATTATCATATTCGACTTCCTTCATGGCTTGGATAAATTTACCCGGCATAGCACCAATATAAGTACGTCGATGGCCCTTGATTTCGGCATCATCATGGATGCCACCGATAGATAACCGGAAAAATGAACGTCCTATCGCTGAGGCGATAGAACGCCCAACCGACGTTTTACCTACACCAGGCGGTCCCACTAATAATAAAATAGTACCGCTGATACTCCCTTTTAGCTTACCAACCGCCAAAAATTCCATAATGCGATCTTTGACATCTTTCAAACCTTCATGATCACGTTCCAACACTTTTCGAGCTTTTCTCAAATTCAATTTATCTTTAGAATGACGGCCCCAAGGCATTAATGTTAGCCAATCTAAGTAGTTACGAGTAATTGCATATTCAGGCGATCCCACTTCCAACATCGACATTTTGTCAAATTCTTCGTCAAGGCGTTTTTGTACCGCTTTTGGTACGGTAAGTTTTTCAAGACGCTTCTTGAATTTGTCAATTTCCGCTGTGCGATCATCCTTTTCGATGCCCAATTCCTTTTGAATGGTTTTGAGTTGTTCGCGCAAGAAAAATTCGCGTTGGTGTTTTTCCATTTTATCTTCGACTTGCTTACGGATTTCCACCTGCGCTTTTGCCTGTTGTAACTCTTTGTTGAGCAACATCAGTACTTTTTCTAATCGTTTCAGAATTGGAATAGTTTCCAGAATGTCCTGTAATTCGGTTTTGTTCGCCGTTGTCAAACTGGCTGCAAAATCCGCTAACGGAGAAGGGTCTTCTGGATTGGAACGCTGAACAAATATCTTGAGTTCTTCATTATAAAGCGGATTTAAAGGCAATAATTCTTTGATGGTATTAACTACTGCTAACACGTAGGGTTTCACTTCCTCTACGTCATCATGGTGTGCATCGGGATAATAACGGGCATGAACGATAAATGGACGTTGTTCAGACACCCATTCTTTAATACGAAATCGTTGTAATCCTTCTACCACGATTTGCAATTTATCTTCTGCTTGTGCAATGCGGTGCAATCGGCAAACGGTCCCCATTTGATAAAAATCTTCAGTTTTTACCTCGTTGACATCCTCTTTTTTAGTCAAGATGAGTCCGACTAATTTATGGGAGGATTCGGTAATCGTTTTGATCGTTTCTTCCCAAGGCTCTCTATCTAATATCAATGGGATAATTTGATGAGGAAAAAAGGGACGATTCGCCAACGGTAACACATGCAAGAGATTTGGTAATTCCTCTTTGTAAGAGATAATTTCCGTTGTGGTAGATACCTCTGACTCAAAGTCCTCAGAAATCGATTCTTCTCGATCGTTCTCTTCCGCTTCCTCTTCTTTTTGCGTGTTTTCTGAGATAATCGCTTCTACGAGGTTTTCCATGACCTCATCTTTAGTTATTTCTTTAGAAATAGTGTTTTTAGAAGGTATATTTTCAGTCTTTTCGGTTGATGAGCTGGTTTCAGAATCAGAACACTCTTTTTCAGTGACCTTTTCAGAATCGGTTTCTGGACTAGCGTTTTCAGTGAGTTTTTCAGAATCGGTTTCTGGACTTTTTTCAGGACTAGCGTTTTCAGTGACTTTTTCAGAATCAGTTTCTGGACTTTTTTTCAGACTAGCGTTTTTAATCACTGTTTCAGAGCTAGTTTCCGCGCTTTTTTCATTCACATCCATTGAATTCTCGTCTGTGACATTTTCGGAGGTAGTCTCTTCAGGTGTGGTTTGTGTTTTGGTACTCATGTTGAGGATTCCATTTTAAAATATAGCGTTTTCGAGTTTAATGATTTAAATAATATTTAGACCGTACTTTTATTCAAGGTGTTTGTGGTTTTTTATAACCGATTGATTATTAACTCATGTTACGCACAATGTTTACAAAAAGTTTGATTCTTGATTTCAAAAAAAATCTTTCCTAACTGAAGCTATTTTTTCTCCCTCCCCCTAACCCCCTCCCGCTGGGAGGGGGGACAGTCCAGTGCCATTTTCCTATTGGTTAGCTATAACAAGATAGATAAAATAAAATATAGTCAAAATATTGTTTTTAAAACTATTTAATGACTCTCGTTTTAGCTAAAAATAGCAAAATGGCACGGCGAGGTCCCCCCTCCCAGCGGGTTAGGTGGTCCCTGAGCTTGTCGAAGGGGGAGGGAGAGATCGTGGTTCTAAAAAATCTCTCAAGAAGAAGAATGCGTAATTTGAAAATCTTTATTTAACTAATCCAAAAGCATCTGCAATTTTTTCCCAGGGGACAAATTTAAAATTTTGGTGTGCAACCGGTTTACTATTCCAACCATCTTGAGCAATAAAAACCCCAAAGGGAAATGCGTTGCCTAGTGGTACGTTGATAACATCAATGCCGTCACTGTCAGAAACGCCATCAATATTTAATGTCTCGTTGGCAATTATTTGGAAAGTGCCAATATATTCATTGTTGCCAGCACGTTGATAAATGGTGAAAGCATTATTTCCTTGGCTTGAGGCAATTAGATAGCCATTGCCTTGTCCGGCATTATAAATAGTCAGTCCTTCTACATCAGCCGTTAAATGTCCATTGGCATCGGTTGTATCTATTTGAGTACGAGAATCGAAGCCATTGGGATCAGCACTATATTTCCAAATGCCCACATTTTCTTCACCAATATAAAATTGCGCTAATTCATCATCTGCAACACAACCTTCGGTTTGAGAACCGACGCTTAAACGACGCACTAATTTGGCATCCACTTTTTCATGATTATTATCAAATACTTCCCATTGTTCCACTGTGCCGTCTTTGTCATTGACAAACACATAATATTGATGCGTCAATGGATTATGATACATGCAAAGTCCATAAATTTCTTTTGGGAATCCAACAGTGATGATACGAGCCGCAACATTTTCTAGTTGACGAGTGAGAGAATTCACTTTATATAAGGCAATACTATTATTAGTTCGATTGCTGGCAGCTACCAATGTTATCGTTTCGGTACCAAGCGGAAAATGGTTGCGTAAATCGACATTATTCATTCTACCATCGGGTAAATACTGAATTTGTTGTCCGGTTAAGTCATAAACAACTAATCCGCCTTGTTTTTGGGTACCAATGACCGTGCTTTGAGCGGCATCTTGAGGATGAACCCAAATTGCTATATCATCAGCCGCATCGCCACCGACTGGCACCGGCTCAGTTTCCACTGTCGCTTGTATCAGTTTGATATCACTATCATCTTCAAAATTGAGTTGACGCGGATTGACTGAGGTGTCAATGTCTAAATTCAATGTTTGGGCAATGCGTTCAAAAGCGACTAATTTATAATTGGTATTAGCGACGGGTTCAGTATTTTCAGTATCTTGCGCTACCAATAATCCTTGTGGGAAAGTTTGATTGAGTGCGACATTAGTCACAGCAAAGCCTTGAGATTGTTCTACACTATCAAACCCGTTGCCAGCGTTTATCGCAAAATTGCCTAATAATATATTATCGTTGCCACGTTGATAAACTAAAAAATGGTTGTCGCTTGGCGTTGATGCGAACAAATAGCCAGTTTGTCCTTTCGCATAATACAGACTAAGAGAATTCACCGGCATTGAAGTATCTAATAATAGGTTTGCTGTACCATCTTGTGGCTCAGCTCCATATTTTACAATGCCCGTTTCGGTGGCAATATATAAATGTGCGTATTGATCATCAGTAACACAACCGTTGATTTTACGATTTACCATAAAACGTCGTTTACGCTCGGCATCAACGGTGCCATTACCAGTGGGTAATAGTTCCCATTGTTGTACTGTTCCTTCGCCATCCATAACAATGACATAGTATTTGTCACTCAAAATACTATGATACATACAAAGATTTTCAAGAGTGAAATTGAATATGATAATACGTGCTGTGACATTGATTAATTCTAAAGTATTAGGATTGATCGTGTAAAATCCAAGCTGATTTAATGCGCGATTAGTAACAGCGATCAGGGTGACAGGTTGACTATTGAGTGAAAAATTATAGCGAAGATCGATGCCATTAATTTCACCTTCAGGGATAAGGTGAAGTAAAAAACCTTGTAAATTATAGACTTCAATATTACCGCCTTGAATACCGCCGATGATAACACTCAGGGCGGTATCGGTGGGATGAATCCATAATGCCGGTGTTTTAGCACCGTTATTGATAGAGGGACTGGTTTCTACCGTTGGGATAATTCCCGCCATCGTGCCATTAGAATCATCATCATTGCTATCATTATTACACCCAATCAGGATAATGATTAAACTGAAAATAAAGAGGAATTTCATTTTTAATTTCCTTGGGTTATCAAAAATAAATTTTGGGCTCATCTATATCTTTTGGAGTCCAAAATTTATTTTGGCTCAAACAGACTTAAATTTTTCTAAATTTTATCAGATAAATGATTTAAAGGATTTCTAAAAAAAATAATAAACCCGGTTTTTCAAAACCTCGAAGGTTTTTCTTTATACCTCTTTCCTATTAAATAGAATTCTATTTTAAAATCAATTATTTATGGAATATTGCAATTTTTATAAATCATTGAATTTTAATGAATGAATGTTATTTAGGAAAGATATCTTTTGAGTATTTATTTTTTTGGAATTCATAAGGAATAGTCACGAAATAACTTACAGCTAACCACCTCCTAAGCTAAGGTGTGCAGTTTGAGCTTTTTTCGAGGAATATTTGTCATGCTATTTTTAGGTTCACGATTTCTCCCTCCCCCTAACCCCCGACCAAAGGGAGGGGGGAAGTCCAGTGCCATTTTCCTATTCGTTAGTTATAACAAGATAGATAAAATACAGTCAAAATATTGTTTTAAAAAAATATTTAATGACTCTCGTTTTAGCGAAAGATAGCAAAATAGCACGGCACTGTCCCCCCGCCCAGCGGGAGGGGGTTAGGGGGAGGGAGAGATCGTGGTTCTAAAAAATACCTCAAGAAGAAGAATGCGTAACATGAGAAAATAATTCTCCCAAATATCAAGTTCAAGAAATCCTATTTCTTAAAGAAATAGGATTTCTGATGCTCTTTAGATTTTTAAGAAGGAGAATTTATTGTTTTGTTTTTCCTTAAGTAATTATAAAATATTGATTTTAAAATCATATATTATTTTTTTAGGGACTACCACCCTACCAATCCTTATTTCTTCAAAAAAAAACAAAGCACAAGCTTTGTTTCGTTAGGTTTGATATATGTTTAAACAACGTTTTATTATTTTAGTATTATTAAGTACCGGGTTAATAAGTTTTCCTATTTCAGCGATGATTGATTGGAATCTTGATATGCTGGGATTTTCACCCAATAGCAAATTTTTTGTGTTGGTAGAATCTATGACTGAAGGAAATACGGGTATTGCCCGGGCAAAAATCAATGTGATGGATGTGGCTATTAATGGATGTGTTCAAAATGGATGTCTTACTGCAAGCGGTTCACAAGAGAATTTAAAAACGGAAGATAAGGTACTTAATGAACTTTATGGCAAAACTAAGGGTTTACGCCAACGCTTAAGTTTAACTCAAAAACAATTAGGGGGTTATCAGGCAGAAGGGCCTTTTTTTCAAGGAAATAATTGTAGTGGCAATGCTTATTATCTCTATGATAATTTAAAATTTTCTGTGCGACTACAACAAAAGTCAACCACTGGCGTTTATGTGCCTTATAAAAAAACCTCTATGCAGCTTGACGTGACCTTAGAAGACTATAATGTCACTGTAGTACTTGATTCTCTTGATAATTACCGTGAATTTATTGATAAATATCAATTAGGTTATATGTTTGTGTCGCCTAATAAAACGAATATTGCTATTTTAATTTATGCTTATCACCGGGGTGTTGATGGTGAAGATATTCGTACTCAAGTTGAGACAACCACATTCTTTTTGCCGCTTAATTCGTCGTAGAGAATAGCGAGCGTTATGAGATTTTAATTGATAATTAAGAATTACTAATTAAGAATTATCAATTTCCTCTTTACTATTATGTTTTTAATTCAATAATATACCATATCAATCATTGCCCATTACCAAAATAGTGTAAAATGACAAAATTTAACGACAGTAATTTAAGAGACAAGGTGGTCAATAAAATACATCTTATGAAATTTTGGCACTTATACTATTTCTTAAAGAAATGGCATTTGTTGGTCATGCATTAATTATTTTCGGTAACGTCTCTAACGTTTTAACGACGTGATTAATTCTTCAATAAAAAACCACTTTTACTTCAAAATCAAGTAATCCTAAATAGGTAGTAACAGAGTTCTTCGCTGCGCTTTGTGCGAGGACAACAAAACTCCAATATCACCACTTTAAGAGATTACCCAAAATCGAAGGTTGTTCTTGGTGAATGGAATCCAAGATTGATCTTGAAGAAATAATGAGGAAGAAAAATAATGAGTATGGAAGACCGGGATGGCGTGATTTGGTTTGATGGAAAAATGGTGCCTTGGCGCGATGCGAAAGTACATGTATTAACGCATTCCTTGCACTATGGTATGGGAGTCTTTGAAGGTATTCGTGCCTATAAAACCAATCAAGGTACAGCGATTTTTCGTTTACCGGAACATACTCGCCGCCTGTTTGATTCAGCGCAAATTTTAGGCATGCCAATTCCTTATGATAAACAAACAATTAATGAAGCATGTCGAGCAGCTGTGCGTGACAATGGTTTAGAAACTGCCTATATTCGCCCATTATGTTTTTACGGTTCGGAAGGCATGGGATTACGCGCTGATAATTTAAAAGTCCATGCTAGCGTTGCTGCTTGGCATTGGGGAGCTTATTTAGGAGACGATGGTATTGAAAAAGGTATTCGTATACATACTTCATCTTACACGCGCCATCATGTCAACATTACCATGTGCAAAGCCAAAGCAACTGGTAACTATATGAATTCTATGTTGGCTTTACAAGAAGCCTTGTCTTGTGGTTATGATGAAGCTTTGCTATTAGATACTGAAGGTTATGTTGCTGAAGGCAGTGGTGAAAATATTTTTATTGTGCGTGATGACATTATTTATACGCCAGACTTAACTTCCGCGCTTGCTGGTATTACTCGTGCCACTATTTTTACCTTGGCTGATGAACTAAACTTAACTATACATGAAAAACGTATTAGCCGCGATGAAGTGTATATTGCCGACGAAGCCTTTTTTACCGGGACAGCGGCAGAAGTGACACCCATTCGTGAACTAGATGGGCGTACTATCGGGGCTGGCAAACGAGGTCCCATCACAGAACGCCTACAAACACTTTATTTTGATCTCGTACATGGACGACATCCAAAACATAAGGACTGGTTGACTTTTGTTTAAAAAGGGAAAAGGCCCAAAGCTAAAGCTTTGGACTCCAACCCGTGTTTTGGAGTCCAAAACTTTAGCTTTGGAATTAATTTCCCTTTTTTCCCGATTTCTACACTAACGAGAATTTCAATATGACTCAAACTGGTACAACAACACCAAACAACCAAAAAACTTATGAAGTGACGAAAAATGATTTACCACTTCATTGTCCAATGCCAAGCATGAGTTTGTGGAATTCACATCCTCGTGTATTTTTACCCATTGAAGAATCCACTGAGGGCAAAATTAAATGTCCCTATTGTGGTGCCGACTATGTTTTAGCCCACCAACAAGCCTCTACATTATAAAATGACACAAATAGTATTTCTTAAAGAAATACTATTTGTTGGGAACCAAATATGACAGAACAACCTGCCATTTTAGTCGTCGGTCCTTCCTGGGTGGGAGACATGATGATGGCGCAAAGTCTATTTAAAATCCTTAAACGTGAGCAACCTCACGTTCTGATTGATGTCCTAGCACCGACTTGGAGCGATGGCTTGCTCCACCGAATGCCAGAAGTTCACCGCATGATTTCCCACCCAATCGAACATGGGCAACTGGCATGGAAAACTCGTCAACATCTCGGTTTTCAATTACGTTCTAACAATTATCAACAAGCTATCGTCTTACCTAATTCATGGAAATCCGCTTTGATACCATCATGGGCCAAAATTCCCATTCGTACTGGATATCGAGGTGAAATGCGTTATGGCTTGCTTAATGACATTCGCAAATTGAATAAGTTTCAATTGCGAAGAACCGTTGATCAATTTGTTGCTCTAGGCTTACCTAAAGATGATAAGAGAATCGGGCATAAAGTACCCAACCCACGTCTCCTACCAGAGCCGATTGACAGCATTTTGCAACGCTTAGAATTGGAAAAACCGGATGAACCGGTTTTAGTTTTATGCCCAGGCGCAGAATACGGTCCAGCAAAAATTTGGCCCTTAGAATATTATGCTGAAGTTGCTAAACAGAAAATATCAGAAGGCTGGAAAGTTTGGCTCTTAGGTTCTCAAAAAGACGCATCATTAAGCAGCAGAATTCAAACTTTATCTGGAGAAGGTTGTATCAATTTATGCGGCAAAACCACTTTACCAGAAGCCGTTGATTTACTTGGATTCGCACAAGCCATTATCACTAACGATTCTGGATTGATGCACGTTGCAGCAGCCCTTGATAAACCCTTAATTGCTATCTACGGTTCCTCCAATCCCGGCATGACTCCACCGTTAAGCAACCAAGCACATATCATCTATTTAGGACTAAAATGTAGTCCTTGTTACCAACGTACTTGCCCCAAAAAACATCTGAAATGTTTACGTAAAATAACACCGCAACAAGTGTTAGAAACACTCAAATCGTATGAAGCGAAGGGCAATTAATACTATGGAGTGACGCAGGCGCGTCACTCCTTTTATAAAATGGTATCTTTATGAAAAAGAAAACGATTCTTGTAGTAGGCGGTGCTGGCTATATTGGCTCTCACATGGTCAAAATGTTATTAAATACCGGTTATCATGTGGTCACATTAGATAATCTTTCCACCGGCTATCGAAAAGCAGTGTTAGGCGGTGACATCGTTTTTGGTGATCTTGGTGATAGTAAAGGATTAGACTTACTATTTACCGGTTATCAATTTGATGGAGTTATGCACTTTGCTTCATTTATACAAGTCGGCGAATCAGTACAAATACCCAGTAAATATTATCAAAATAATGTAGCAGCTACCTTAAATTTATTAGATGCAATGATAAATCATGGTGTCAAAACATTGATTTTTTCCTCATCGGCTGCCATTTTTGGTGAACCTCAGTATGTACCACTTGATGAACAACATCCTAAACAACCTATTAATCCTTATGGCTTATCTAAATGGATGGTTGAACAAATATTAGCCGATTATAACCGAGCTTATGAATTAAAATCCATCTGCCTACGCTACTTCAATGCAGCCGGCGCTGATCCAGAGGGAGAATTAGGTGAATGCCATGATCCAGAAACTCATTTGATTCCACTGGTCCTACAAGCCGCATCTGGACGACGTGATACTATCACCGTTTTTGGGCAAGATTACGATACGCCAGATGGTACTTGTATTCGTGATTACATACATATCAATGATTTATGTCAAGCACATTTATTAGCTTTAGAACAATTATTAAATGGTGCAGAGAGTACCGCCTATAATCTGGGTAATGGTTCTGGTTTTTCAGTAAAACAAGTTATTGATATAGCGGAAAAAGTGACGGGTAAATCCATTCCAGTCACGATGGGAATGCGACGAGAAGGTGATCCGGCTCGCTTAGTCGCCGATTCAAAACAAGCACAAAGCCTATTAGGATGGCAACCACAGTATGCAGACTTAGCTTTGATTATTTCCCATGCTTGGCAATGGGAACAAAAAATTGTTAATTGTTAATGAAAACAAATATATTTAACTAAATATGCGCCTACCATTTAAAACATCCAAAGCTAAAGCTTTGGACTCCTCCAATCGTGTTTTTGGAGTTCAAAGCTTTAGCTGGAGTCCAAAGCTTTAGCTTTGGAAAACAAGAATGTACTTTATTAAAACTCGAAAAAACGTTTAACTTACAACAAGTCAGAAATCTCCCAGCTTTACAAGAATGGCTATCGGCAATAGCAGACATTTCGGAAAGAGAAAAAACCAATTTGTTGGATTTAAGAGAAATACTGATTGATAATGTAGATGATTGGAACGAGCAGGAATTAGCATTGCACTTTATTGGTCCTCTATTTGCGTTTGTCAATTTTAGTAGCAAACGCTTTAATGCTTTTGCAGAACGAATGCTCAGTGGTATTGTTGAAGGTGTAGAAATGTCAGGGCAGCCTGATGGTATGATTGCCAGTGGCAGACGCGAACCAGAAATCCCCTATTTTTGCTTTCAAGAATACAAAAAAGAAAAAGATGCTCAGGGCGATCCAGCAGCTCAAGCCTTAGCAGCTATGTTAGTGGCGCAAACATTAAATAATGGTAACAATCCCATTTATGGTTGTTATGTGCGAGGACGAAATTGGTTTTTTATGATATTACAAGATAAAACATTTTATATCAGTCAAAATTATTCCTCAACAAAAGATGAGATATTTGATATTTTTAGAATTTTAAAAGTGTTAAAACAAAAAATCATTGAAATAACGGATATTAACGAAGATTAATCGTCGCTATCGTTTCTAAGCGAAGCTCTAAATGACAAGGGACAAGGCAATAATAAAATACGTGTTTTGAAATGGTTCGACCCTTCGACAGGCTCAGGGACCGCAAGCTCATAATTCGACAGGCTCAGGGACCGCAAGCTCATAATTCGACAGGCTCATCAACCGCCAACCATAGAAATTGCTACAAATAGCATTTCTTAAAGAAATACTATTTGTTAATAGTTAAGTTATTTTCTGCGGCATCCTCAACCATTTAATATCTCGAAAAAATTAATTTTTAATATTTTTTAAAGTATTATGCGTAACATGAATTGATAACTGATAACTGATAACTGATAACTGATAACTGATAACTGATAACTGATAACTGATAACTGATAACTGATAACTGATAACTGATAACTGATAACTGATAACTGATAACTGAAATAACTGAAAATGGCTATTCATCAATTTAAATATCAAGCCTGCGACATTGATGGCAAGACTCAAGAGGGAGAAATCAGTGCCGACAATGAACAGGAAGTCGTAGCAACATTACAAAATCGACATTTAATCCCTCTGAAAATTGAACAACAGAATGAAAGTAGTAGTTTCATACGTCAATCCGTCAACAATCGTGATGTGATTGATTTTACGAATGGACTTTGTACTTTAGTTGAGGCACGAGTGCCTTTAGATCGCGCCTTAGCCTTACTTGAAGGCATCACCGAAAAACAAGTAGTGCAACAATTAATTGAAGATTTGCGCCGCGACGTGAAAGATGGGAAAAGTTTGGCAGAAGCATTGCAAACCCGTCCAAATATCTTTTCACGGATGTATGTTAATATGGTACATGCCGGTGAAGAAGGCGGTATTTTAGAACAATTATTACCTAAATTAGCGGATTTTCTTGCCCAAGCCGATGTTGCCAAACGAAATATTATTTCCTCATTAATTTATCCCCTTATCCTCTTAAGCGTCGGTATTTTAAGCGTCGTCTTATTAATGGTTTTTGTCGTTCCCTCTTTTGCCACATTATTTGAAGATATGGGTTCAGATATACCAGGCTCTGCCGCATTTTTACTGGGTATGAGTAGTTGGCTGACAAGTTATGGTTGGAGTTTACTTTTGATACCCTTTTTACTTTGGTTTGGCTGGAAACAATTAGATGCCACACCAGAACGACGTTTGCAACGTGATGAAATGATGCTAGCTGTACCTATGCTTGGTAGTTTAATTTTACAAGCCGAATCGTCGCGTTTTTGTCGGACTTTAGGCGCATTACTCGGTGCCGGTATCCCACTGTTAAAAAGCTTACATATAGTACGTGGTGTCATGGAAAATCAAGTGCTTGCTAACAGTCTTGCTCAAGTTGAAGAAGCGGTACGTGGAGGGATAAGTTTAGGCAAAGCCTTAGTTAATGAAGGAATATTTCCAGTACTCTTGGCACAACTAGTGATAGTCGGAGAAGAATCTGGGCGCACAGCCACGATTTTAGATAAACTTGCTGAAACTTTTGATGACTACGTCAAACAACAAACATCGCGTTTAGTCGTATTATTAGAGCCAATGCTTATTTTGGTTTTAGGCGTAGTCGTTGGTGGGATAGTCATTACCATGCTATCCGCCATTTTCAGCATTAACCAAATGCAATATTAATCAGTTATCAGTCATCAGTCATCAGTTACCAGTTATCAGTTATCAGTTATCAGTTATCAGTTACCAGTCATCAGTATATTTTGTGCTATTATAAAATTTTGTTAATTAATGTTTTATAAATTTATACCCGATATTCATTACATCCTTTCTAATATTTTGATAATTAAAAATAAAATTAAACTTATTCGCATATAAAATAAATTTAAATATACTTATAATTCAATAATTTATAGCTATGGTATGTTGAATGTCGGTTATACGAATTCTGAAAAGACACTTGAATTTGGAGTACAAAATTTATTTTGGATGAGAGTCAGGCAAAAAATACTATTTCTTAAAGGAATAGTATTTTTTTAAAGCCAAAATTTGGTATTGAGTATGATAAAAAAAGATAACAATCTTTATCAAAAGGCTTATCAATTCGCCATTCGTGCAGTCAATGCTTATCGTTATTTAACTCAAAAACAAAGAGAATTTATTTTATCCAAACAATTGCTAAGAAGTGGTACTTCAATTGGTGCAAATGTAGCAGAAGCTAATGGTGCGATTTCAAATGCTGACTTCTCTGCTAAAATTTCTATTGCCTACAAAGAATGCTTAGAAACTCAATACTGGCTATCCTTACTCAAAGATACTAATTTTATAACTGAAAAAGCATATAACAGTATTTTTACGGATGCTGATGAACTTGGAAAAATACTTTTTTCGATACTTAAAAAGACACGCATCAACAATCCAGAATAATTAAGACAATAACTGATAACTGGTAACTGGTAACTGATAACTGATAACTGATAACTGGTAACTGATAACTGGTAACTGGTAACTGATAATTGATAATTGATAATTGATAATTGATAACTAAATAACTGAATAATTGAAATGTCTTTAGGAAGAAAAATAATCATTGTGTTGTTATGTGGTAATGTGCTTATAGCATGTAGCACGCCACCTAAACGTCAACCCACCATTAGTGCCGAAGAACTTGCCCTAAGCCAATTGCCACCCCCGCGTCGTCCCGTGGTAACGCAACCGCCTGTCACTCAAGCGATTCCTGAACTGCCCATCACTCAACCCGAACTTTTACAAGAAGTCAATCAAGAAGGTATGGTTCCCTCAATACCTACATTGATTGAACCGGGTATTAATATCAGTGATATCAACTTGGATGATGATGCGCCAATCATATTAGATTTTGAACAAATTGCTCTACAAGATATCTTAAAAATTATTAGTGATGCTTTAAATATCCACATGGTCATTGACCCCACTATTGGAGATAAAGTTACCCTTCGTACAGCAAAAGATAAACCATTGAAAAAAGAAGATTTATGGCCGTTACTACAACTACTTTTAAACGATGCTGGTATTACCATGGAAAAACGGGGTGGCGTATATCATGTGAAAAAAACCGGTCCATCAACATTGCCGGGAGCCATTGGATTAACACCGGAAACACTGACTAGTAGTAACTCACCAGAAGTTTTACAAATTACGCCACTGCGCTACTTGACAGCTGAAAATGCAAAGACCGTTATTGAACCTTTGATTCAACCTAAAGGTAGAGTCCTTGTATTACCAAGCCTTAATGTCATTGGTATTATCACAACACCCATGCAGTTAGGACGCGTCAACAAATTGCTCCATATCATTGATGCCGATCCGTTTTTACATCGGGGTATCCGTTTATTTCGCTTAGTCAATTCCAAAGCCAAAGAAGTGCAAGCAGAATTAGACAACATCCTCAAAGCCATTGCTGGTGGCGGAAAATCACAATCCACTTACCAAGTCATTGCATTGGAACGGATTAATTCCATCTTAGTCGTCGCACCACCCAACAGTGGTTTTAGTGATGTTGCGCTGTGGGTTGATATCCTGGATGAAAGAAGCGAAGAAAGTGGTGAACAAGTTTTCATCTACAACGTCAAAAATCTGGAAGCCAGTAAATTAGCCTCCACCTTGACCAATGTCTTTAAAGTAGAAGACAAAAAAGAAGCCGAAGAAAAAGAAAAACGCAAACGCAATGAACAAGCACAAAAAGCGAAAGAAGAAAAAAAATCGCCTTTACCACGCAACCTAGGTGGTGGTGCTATTCCCGTTTCCGCCGAATTAAAAGTGAATATCGTTGCCGATGAAAGTACCAATAGCCTCTTGATACGTGCCAATGCGCGTGACTATCGACAATTATTGGATGTCATTACCAGACTTGATCTAGTCCCCCGAGAAGTGATGGTTAATGTCGTGATTGCAGAAGTAACTCTCAGCGAAGCCAATAGTTTTGGCGTTGATTGGCGGGGCATGTTCAAACTGTTCAGAGGTCAAGATGCCGAGCAAATTACTGCTGGCAACAATTTTAATGTCCCTACCGGCAACTTTCCATCTGGAGTCGAACCAGGTGATAGTAGTGGTGTCACGAGTCTTGGCGGTCTTACTGGCTTTACCCTCAACTATTTATCAGGTAGTATCAATGCCTTGTTAAATTTCGTTGCCTCAAAGAATCAGATCACCATACTGTCACGACCGTCTCTGTTAGTACGCAACAACGAAGAAGCCTCAATCAATGTGGGTTCTAATGAACCCTTTCTTAGTGGAGTCAATACTTCAACTGGAAATAATCAAATCTTGTCTAATGATGTGCAATATAAAGATACCGGGATTACCGTTAAAGTGACACCTCGTATCAATGATGACGGCATTATCAATATGAAAATTTACCAAGAATTGACGCAATTGGGTCCACCAAGAACCACTCAAAATCTGCAATCATTTGATCAACGCAAAATAGAAACTCATGTGGTAGTACGTGATGGCACTGCCATAGTGATAGGTGGGTTGATTCAAGTAAATAACCAAGATGATAAACAAGGCATACCAGGACTACAAGATTTTCCTTTAATAGGAAGTATATTATTCTCATCAACCTCAAACAACGATAAGCACACCGAACTAGTACTTATCATTATACCAGAGGTTGTTAATCCGGCAGCAGATAATCGTCCAATGGTACAAAACTACTTGCAACGCATAAAAAATGTATCAAAGTTACTTAATGAAGAAAATGTCTTTTTAGAGTAAGGGAGTTGCAGAAAAATAAAATCCCTAACCACCGGTTGGATTCCCCACTTTGAAAAAATGGGGATATGGGGGATTTTTAGGTATATGACGAAACGAGCATCGAATTTATTGTGAATGAATATGAATATGCTTGTTTTCTTTTGAATTATTGAGTACATTTGCTAAGAATTTTTTGATATACTACATAAGGTCAGCGAAGCTAAATGCTATTTGTTGGAGATTCATTTGGAGATGCCATAAATTATGAAGCCATTTTTCACCTCATCTATGGCAGCGTTATTAATAGTTAATCTCGTTGCTTGTGTATCTACTAGCCCTCTAAAAAATGAAAAAAATGAAACGGCTATAACAGAAAACATTACCTTCACTGCCACAACCGATAATGATGAAGAAGCAACGACTCAGCTGGTGCATTTGTTACAGAAAAATGCCTTTGATGTGGTGAGAATTAATGAGGCCACATTAAGAATAGAATATGACAATGGGAAATTCACGGTATCTCCCAAATTATCCAAAGATGGGCTCGATCGGATCATAATACGCAAGTATTATGGTATTAAAAAACCCTATCAGAATACCAGTAAAATTCTGGCCTTTGCCGTTCAATTAAATCAAGAACTCAATGTGGCCCAATTTTCGTTAAAAGATGATGGGCAAACATTTGTAGCTCTTGGTAGTATTACTTTTGTTGATAAGCTGGAAGTCGTTGAAATTAGGAAATTCATGGAATTTTTTAATACCGGTATGCGAGCCATTGTTCATCTCATACCTGAAACAACTGATTATCTTGAATAACTCAAAATTAGGAAAGCTGTTGTCGGGTTACGCTTCGCTAACCCGACCTACATATCTCAAAATAACATGAGGAAAAGTTGTCATTTTAGCTAGCCGCAGGTGGGCAACAAAAAGACGTTGCCCAATCTGCACATCAAATTGAGGTCACACCTAAGAGTACCCAAATTTCAAAGATGATTGAATTTTTATGCCTTAATTTATATGAGGATTTTATATATAAATGACTGAAAAACTAAATAAAATTAGTTCAAATATCACGCAACCCAAATCGCAGGGTGCTTCTCAAGCCATGCTCTATGGGACTGGTTTGACTGAGGAAGATATGAATAAAGCCCAAGTGGGCATTGCCAGTGTTTGGTATGAGGGCAATACTTGCAATATGCACTTAATGGATTTAGCGATTAAAGTTAAAGAGGGCGTGATTGCAGCAGGTTTGGTGGGAATGCGTTTTAATACCATCGGCGTTAGTGATGGCATATCAATGGGAACCAGCGGCATGAGTTTTTCTCTGCAATCGCGTGACTTAATTGCTGATTCGATTGAAACCATGATGGGAGCGCAATGGTACGATGCCAATATTTCGCTACCAGGCTGTGATAAAAATATGCCCGGCTGTATTATGGCAATGGGACGACTCAATCGTCCAGCTTTAATGATTTATGGGGGTACGATAAAACCGGGTCATGATAAATCTAATAATACATTGGATATTGTATCTGCTTTTCAATCTTATGGGCAATGTATCGCTGGAACCATCAGTGAAGAAGAACGTCAAGAGATTGTCAAACATGCTTGCCCGGGGGCCGGAGCCTGTGGTGGCATGTATACCGCCAATACAATGGCTTCTGCGATTGAAGCCTTGGGTATGAGTTTGCCCTATAGTTCTTCGATACCAGCAGAAGAACCTGGGAAATTAGAAGAATGTTTTCGCGCCGGAACCGCTATTCGCAACTTGTTGGAAAAGGACATCAAGCCCCGCGATATTATGACGCGTGAAGCATTTGAAAATGCTATGGTGATTGTAATGGCACTTGGTGGTTCTACCAATGCAGTGCTTCATCTGATTGCGATGGCGAGGGCTGTCGATGTTGATTTAACCATTGATGACTTTCAAACAGTCAGTGAGCGCGTTCCGTTTTTGGCTGACTTAAAGCCAAGTGGACAGTATGTGATGGAAGATGTTCATCACATCGGTGGTACGCCAGCCGTGATGAAATATTTGCTGGAAAAAGGCTTACTCAATGGTAACTGTTTGACAGTGACGGGTAAAACGATTGCCGAAAATTTAGCCGATTTACCCGGATTAAAAGCCGGACAACAAATTATTCACCCCTTAGATAATCCGATTAAATCAACGGGCCATATTCAGATTCTCAAAGGCAATTTGGCGACTGGCGGTGCAGTCGCTAAAATCACTGGCAAAGAAGGATTAAGCTTTATTGGGCCCGCTAAAGTTTATGATAGTGAAGAAGACATGCTCAGTGCATTAGAGCGTCAAGAGATTGTTAAAGGCGATGTGGTCGTGATTCGCTATGAAGGCCCGAAAGGTGGCCCGGGAATGCCCGAAATGTTGACACCGACTTCTGCCATTATTGGAGCCGGTTTAGGTAATGATGTCGCTCTATTAACCGATGGACGTTTTTCAGGCGGTTCACATGGCTTTATTGTGGGCCATATTGTTCCCGAAGCACAAGAAGGTGGCCCAATTGCACTCATTCAAAACGGCGATATGATTACTATTGATTCTAAAAACAATACATTAAGTGTAGCTGTCACAGAAGAAGAAATGGATCAACGTCACGATAAATGGACCATGCCCCCTTACAAAGCCACACGCGGAACGCTTTACAAATATATCAAAAATGTTAAAAATGCGTCAAAAGGCTGTGTAACAGATGAGTAATGATATCCAAAGCTAAAGCTTTGGATTCCAGGGGCTTTGGATTTTGGAGTCTAAAGCTTTAGCTTTGGTAATTCGTATCGGTTTGAGGAACCTAGAATGTTAATTATACCTGCCATCGATTTAAAAGATGGCCAATGTGTGCGGCTTAAACAGGGCAGAATGGAAGATGATACAGTATTTTCCAACGATCCGGTAGCAATGGCAGAACGTTGGATAAAGGCTGGCGCACATCGTTTACATATTGTGGATTTAAACGGTGCCTTTGCTGGTAAACCCGTTAATGCTGAAGTCATACATCAAATTGTTGAAGCTTTCCCTGAAATTCCAATACAAGTTGGTGGCGGCATTCGTGATGAAGATACCATACAGGGTTATCTTGATGTGGGAGTGAGATATGTCATTGTTGGAACGAAGGCCGTTCAAACACCACATTTTGTTACAGATGTCTGTTTGGAATTTCCAGGACATATTATTGTTGGCTTAGATGCCAAAAACGGTAAAATAGCCACCGACGGTTGGTCTAAATTATCTCATCACACGGCGATTGATTTAGCCCAACGCTTTGAACAAGATGGCGTTGAAGCGATTGTATTTACTGACATAAGTCGAGATGGGATGTTACAAGGTCTCAATATTGATTCAACGGTTGAATTAGCACGAGCCATTAACATCCCGGTCATTGCATCTGGTGGCATCACGACAATAGATGATATCAAAGCCTTATGCAAAGTAGCAGATGAAGGTATCATGGGGGCCATTACAGGACGGGCCATTTACGAAGGCACGTTAGATTTTGTTGAAGCCCAAAAACTAGCCGACAACCTGTGACAGTTATCAGTTATCAGTTATCAGTTACCAGTTATCAATTATCAATAACTGATTGTCTGACAATTTTTAGTTTTATCCTTATTAAAAAGCTTGTTTTTAATTTTAAAAATCTCAGTTCAACCTTGAATTTCAATATTTCTATTTAACCAGAAAAATGGATAAAGAAATTCAAAAATATAGACATTGATAACTGGTAACTGGTAACTGATAACTGATAACTGGTAACTGATAACTGATAACTGGTAACTGATAACTGATAACTGAATATGGGATTAGCAAAACGTATTATTCCTTGTCTTGATGTTGATGCCGGACGAGTAGTGAAAGGTGTTAACTTTGTCAATATTCGTGATGCTGGCGATCCAATAGAAATCGCTCAACGCTATGACGAACAAGGTGCCGATGAAGTGACTTTTTTGGATATTACTGCCAGCTCCGATGCCCGTGAAACAATACTGCATGTCGTTGAAGAGGTGGCCAGCGAAGTGTTTATTCCACTCACCGTCGGCGGCGGCATTCGTCAACTAGCCGATATTCGACGTATGCTCAATGCTGGTGCTGATAAAATAGCCATTAACACAGCGGCAGTCTTTAATCCAGAATTTGTCAAAGAAGCCACCGAACATTTTGGCTCACAATGTATTGTCGTTGCCATTGATGCCAAACAAGTGAGTCAAGTCGGTGAATCACTTCGCTGGGAAGTGTTTACGCACGGTGGACGAAAATCAACCGGCATTGATGCCGTTGCATGGGCCAAAAAAATGGTCGATTTTGGAGCCGGAGAAATCTTGCTGACTAGCATGGATAGAGATGGTACTCGTAATGGCTTTGATTTAGCTTTAACACGTACCATCAGTGAATCAGTCAATGTACCCGTGATAGCATCTGGTGGCGTTGGCACCTTAGAACATCTCGCTGAAGGTGTTTTGGAGGGTAAAGCTGACGCGGTACTGGCAGCCAGTATTTTTCATTTTGGTGAATATACCATTACCGAAGCAAAACAAGTGATGGCAGCACAAGGAATTGAAGTGCGTTTATAAATAAGGAATGATAATTTAATAGTTCGACAAGCTCACTAACCTAACTTCCAATAAACCTGACCGGTTTTTAAAACTGGTCAGGTTTGTTTAAACTTTGATATTTGTCCAAATATCCGCTGAAACAAAGCGAGAAAGATGCCCCACATATCGCAATAACCACATCAGACAATCCCATCGTTATAGCTTGACCTATGAGAATCATGTCTCCGTCAATCGTATTATCTCCAGCGGTGGTGTCCTTTCTGACGGGCTATTGCCCATAACGATGCAGCCTGTCGCATTGCCTCGGTTGTAATCGGGAGATATTCTAACAGTTTTCCCAGAGCATCTAGTTTTGCAATACCTTTGATTTTATTTGCGCGTAGTAACTCACGGCGAATTTCGTAGTCTGCTATTTCTGGTAAAATGATTCGCTTACCAGCATTATCCAAAGATTGTAGCCATTGTGTACAAGCAATGCTTTGTGGTGAATGTTTAGGATTAGTCACTAATCCCAAAGGACCAGCATCTAAAATAACTGTCTGTATCACCATGTTTTTCCTCTTAATTCATCCGGAAAAAGCTTCCGCTTAGATAAACGATCATTATCAAGTGTGCGAATCAAATATTCACCGGTTTCTCTCTGTTCTTCAGTATCGTCGGCATCGATCCATTCTTGAAGGAGGGTAACCAGCTCACTTTGATTATCTTTAGAATTAAGATGCTTATCTAGTAATCGTAAAACATATAGCTCTGCTGTAATACTTTTCTGATTCGCTTTTTGAATTAATCGTTTCTCTAATTCTGAAGTCAATGTTAAAGTAAAAGCCATCTCTTTTGCTCCTGAAATTTTTCTTTCGTTTAGTGATAGAGTTTATTACAGAAACGCAACACTTGATGCAGGGCTGTAAGTTCATATCAAGTAGTGTACTATTCAAAGTTTGATAGTTTTTGGACCCATCAATTTGTTGCGCTGTTGCTCTACCTACCCCTTACATTCGCTAATTTTTTATTGTGTGATTATATATTTAATTCTCATTTATGCAACTGGTTTTGAAATCTTAAATTCTCAAAAAGTATTCTAGTCATCCATAAAAAAGCCCCAAGGCATAAACACGCTAAGGGGCTTTTTTAATGGTCTAAATCAGGATTTACCGGATGTGCAAGATTCTCAGGATAAAACCAAACGCTTATGGTATTAGTTCTGAAAATTTTGAAAAATCCTGATTCAGATAGTCATAACATTTATTGTGTTATAGTCATCATAAAGAGTTCTAAATGCAAGTACAACATCGTTTTGTCGATTTCGCTATTAACAAATAATCCTTCAATAATCAAGGGGTCAGAGTAGTTGATTTTGACTCTGGGAAACAATCAATTTAAAAGCTCAAGCAGGATGATTTGCTTCCAGCATCAAGTACTCTGACCCCTTGATTTATCTCGCTTTGTTTCGCTTCATTTCAAGATTAACTGGATTTCCAGAAATGAAATGGTTTTGAATTTGACTACCCTGAAGCGAAGCGAAATCAAGACAACAAGATGCGTGGGATGTACTCTACGCTTGTTACACGTATTTAATCATATCAAACTTGCAAATGTTTAAACAATGTATATACTATCTTGCATGAAAGTTCAAACAATGATTAAACAAAAGGTATAAACAATGCGCTTTGCTAAACAGGAAACAACCATACAGAAGTGGGGGAATGGTTTGGGGGTACGGATTACCAAGCCTTTGAGTCGATTAGCTCAGTTTGAGGCAGGTACAGTCGTTGAGGTAGAAGTCATAAAAGAAGGGATAATGATCAAGCGGCTAAATGGGCTTAAGAAAAAATTCAAAAATCCGTTTTTGGAAAGTGACTTGGTTAATGAATTCTCACCTTACACTGCTCATCTGGATGAATTGGTGACACCGCTACCTACTGAATTGGATTGTCAAAACAACAATTTGTCAAATTAATGTTACTCTGACCCCAATTATTCGCATATTAATTTTACTCTGACCCCAATAATTTAAAGACTTAATTTAGAATTAATTCTACTTTGCCCCCAATTATTATTTTGCAATATCGTCCATAAATTTTATAAATTCTTTTAGTGTTGATAATTGATTTGGAAAATCTATCGTTCTTTTTCTGAGTTCATTTAGGTAATATTTCTGCATTACGTCTCTTGGATTTTTCTTTGAATATCTGATTCTTTTTTCTGACAACATATTTTTTAGATATTCATAGTGATATATGCTATGGCTTTCGCCAAAATCATCTGGTTTTCCCATCAATTCAGGATCATTAATTGATGCATCATAAAATTGAGAAAATGGCTTGAAGCTTTGAGAGGGGTTTCTTGTATAGACTGTTCGATTGCCCATAAACCATGTTTCCATGCATATTTTCTGAACTATGACATGTAAGTTACAAGAAAGAATAAGCTTCTCTTCTTTTATAAAATCATAAACCATCTGAATTCTTGATTCAGGGGAAGCATTATCAGAATCTAGGCAAATAATTAGAAAATCATATTTTTCTACAGAATTAACATCCGCAACAGAGGCTTTTAGGTGGTTATCAAGTAAACTCGGAAAGCCTCCGCCACTGATTAAAAAGTAATTATTTGCTGATACATCGTCTGGACTATCAACCCTAGATATATTGGGCAATAAGTAAGAAATCCATCTTGGATACACTTTTTGCTCTGTTTTACCTTCAACTAAAAAATATAAATTCACAGCAGCTCCACCCCATCAGAATACTTATCATGATTAATCAATTGGGTGAAAGCTTCATGCTTGGATTTACCAAGATTAAGTTGGGTTGTATTATAGTTTTTAACAACCCCGGCTTTTCTTGTTATAACCTTCCAATTAGCTAAACTTATGTTATTTATAATATAAGGATGATGGCTTGTAATAATAAACTGTAACTCTCTCTTATAGGTTACAATGCTATTTGTAATTTCGTCAATACAGTTTATACCTAAGCTATTTTCAAATTCATCAATCAGTATAATTGTACCATCAGTACAAAGATATAATTCTGCTATATGCATCAAGGTACGAGACATACCTGAAGATAGTTTCCTTTCGTCAATCCAATTATGTATTCCAACTTCCTTAATCTGAATAAATGGTATTTCGCGAAGAACACGGGGCATTCTCTCGTCAGAGTTTTTGATTCGTTCAATCTTTAAATCTTCTACATAAGGAAAAACATCTATAAATGAATTCTTTATTTCTTCAAATTGTTCGGGAGCATTTGAGTATGTTAAATACAGTTTTGACCGTATAGTTTCATCACTGTTTCTTATACTATTTAAGTCCTTATATTTGTTTTTCTTAGATGTTTCTTCATCATTAAAAATGAGCTTAAATAGCCCATGTTCTTCTTTCGCGCTATCATCAAAAAGGATTTTTGAAAATCCATAGTGTACAGCTTTTAACTGGTCTTCCTCTTTCAGAAGGCTTACTACGCTTTCCTTTTGAGAAAGTTTTACTGTTTTTGCTCCATTAAAATATATCCCGTCTCTTGTTCTATCAATAACAAAAGCATCATTAATATAAAGTTTCTCGCTTTCTATATTTGGTCTATCTTTCTCATCCTCATTATCTGAATCATCGAAAATAGATTCACTTAAAAAACCTTTATTTTCAAATAATCCGCTCCATTCATAAGAGTCAGCATCAATTGAAAATTTTACTTTCCATTGAACTCCGTTCAAAGAAGCTCCACGAGCAATTTTCTTCAAATGAAGAATTGCTTTTAAAATTCTTGTTTTACCGACACCAGAGGCACCCACTAAAAGAGTCAAAGAGCTAAAGTTGATAGACTCTAACATCCATTCGACAGCATAGTCTGTATATTCAAATGAGGTGATTTTCATCTTACGAATTCCAAAAATTGTTAAGGTATTTACGGTCTTAAAATATCAAAAAACGGCTAATGCACAATGTTGAGCGGCACTTTCCAGGGATGTCAATTGTCCACTCCAACGCCTGGTTATCACACTTTATAATAACTCCGTTATTATAAAGCAAAAAATAGGGGACAGACCACGTTTTCTCACCAGATGGCACAACCTGCGTGGCTTGGCAGGAATAAATGTGGTCTGTCCCCCTATTTTAATAAAGTACAGTCGATATTATTCAAATTATTGATTTTAAATTATTAAACGCTATAACGCTGTAACGCATTAAACGCAAAAACGCTATAACAACTGCCGATAATATAAAGTGTGTAGGTTTTGTTGGGTGCTTGACCTTTGCCCCGGTTGTCTTTCGCTTAGCGAAGAACGAAGTTTATGATTCAGACAAAATAGACAAAAAAAAGCCCCTTGGCTGTAATGCCTTGGGGCTTTTTTAATGGTGCGTGGGACGCACCCTACGCTTGCTTTATGTATGGCTACCCATTTCCAATTTAGGAACGAAAAATTACTGTACATTAGAAATGATAGCTCTAAATTTAGCATTCGCTGTACGAGGAATATGTTCAATTAATTCCAACTCAACGTTCATTTCCCCTACCCTTTCCAACAACCTTTTGATAATAGTTTCACCATCAGCATGAATGTAAGTAGGAGTTGGCACAACACGAATTAAAATATATTCTAAACTTGTTTGAACTATCTGTGCTTCAATAATCGGTATATCATGAAAAATAGGATCTAGCCAAAAAATACTCCTTCCATCTTTAGTAATAATGAGATCATTTGCCCTTCCCTCTACTTTATTTAATATCGGTAAAACTCGACCACATTGGCACTGGCTGTTGCCCTCTTGTTGTCCCCGATCCCCTACTTCATAACGTATTAGAGGCATATCAGCATTGAGAAATCCAGTTGCAACAATGTTTGCTACTGCAGCTGTCACATTTTCTTGCTCATCTAAAATTTCAATCAAACCAACTTCTGGTGAAATGTGCATTTTTCCAGCTTGACATTCCGTAGCAAATGCCACATTTTCTGACATACCATAAGTATTCACTACGGGACATTTAAAAGCTTCTTGAATAACATTACGTTGTTTATCTGACAACCATTCAGCATTACTAAAAATGACTTTTAGCGAAGACGGTGGTATTAAATCTTGTTCTTGTATAGCCGTTGCCAAGATATAAGCCGAAGAAGGATAAACGATAAAATGTGTAGGCTGATGACGATTTAATGCTGTCATATACGCCTTTGCATTTTGAATTGAAACATGATGAGTTGATAAATATAATTGATTAAGTCCAGCATTAAATACCCAAAAAGGTGGTTTAGTCTGCTCAAACGGTACAACTAATTGTCCCCCTAAAATAGCCCACCGTTCCTTGATAGAAACTTGATGCCAATGACGTACCCTAGCTTCAAAGATAGCATATTGTTTTATAACCGTTTCTTTACTAGAATATACCAATAAAGGTGTACCGGTGGTACCGCTGGTGTGATCACAAAACATTTTATCTTTATTGCAATCTTCAGCAATAAAAGCATCTAGATTTTCACGCAACACGGTTTTTTTTAGAATCGGCCAGTTTTCTAAATATTCATAAGAAGCTTTATCACCATTGCGACGACGTTCATTCCATTGTTTTTGATAGTATGGAACTTGAGTAGCAGCTCGTTTAAGTATATAGGCTAATCTTTCTTCCTGCCAAACTTTCCACCTTTCTAAACTCCAACTTTCTTGGGTGAGAATTTCTTCAACTAATTTTTCTGTTTTGATTCCATAACGCCACCGTCGTAACTGATAACCTTTAGCACTCGCAACAATAACACGCAAGGGATAAGGTAATTTATGATAAATTTTTAATAGATTACTCATGAGTATCAAAACTTTTCCAAGTCAGCAAGCGTAGGAGGCCGGTAGAGCGAAAGCGAAACCCATCAAAAAAACAAGGATTGGATTCATTTCCTCTCCAAATTCAACGGCTACCAATAATAACACAATGGATAAAAAATGGCCACAGGGTCACACAAAAATTTTTCACCGAGTTTGAACAAGATTAGTCTTGTGGAATTTGTGGCGTGTTAAATCATAATCCTGTCAATCCTTAAATCCGGTTCAAAATAAAGGGATGCCATCATAACACACCTAAAAAAAGTTGACCACAGGGGTCGCACGATTTTGGTTTGAATGACGGAGCAACTTTGCCCAAAATTTATTTATAAAATATTTAAAATCAAATGACTATAATTTTTTGCGCCGAGAAAAACATTTTTAGCTCAGAAGGAATTTGAATCAGAAATTGATGTATTTTTCATTAACAATTAACAATTAACAATTAATAACGATTTTCTTGCAAAGCAGCAATTCGATCTTCGAGGGGTGGATGGCTCATAAATAAGTATTCGATTAAGCTTGTACCTTTACTGCCATTAATCCCAAAAGCGGATAATTGAGCGGGTAAATGTCCTTCATGGGCCATTTGCAATCGCTGTAAAGCACGAATCATTTTGTCAGCCCCAGCGAGTCGCGCTGAACCTGCATCGGCATGAAATTCACGTATCCGCGAAAACCACATCACAATGGTGCTGGCGAGAATGCCTAACACAATTTCTGCCACAATACTGGTTACCCAATAGGCAATGCCTGGCCCACTAGATTCTTCCTCATCACTAGACAAGGCACTATCAACGGCATGACCAATGAGCCGTGCGACAATAATCACAAATGTATTGATCACGCCTTGGATTAAAGTTAATGTGACCATGTCACCATTGGCAATATGGCTGACTTCATGAGCTAACACGGCTTCCACTTCATCTTCTTCCATGAATTCAAGCAAGCCGGTACTCACAGCGACGAGTGCATTATCACGATTCATGCCGGTGGCAAAAGCATTTGGGTCTGGGGCATCGTAAATAGCGACTTCTGGCATCCCAATCCCAGCTTCTTCTGCCTGGCGACGTACTGTATTGACCAGCCATTCTTCGGCAGGATTACTGGGTTCTTCTATGACTTGCGCCCCCGTAGACATTTTCGCTATCCATTTGGACATGGCGAGCGAGATAAATGAACCACCCATACCAAATATCAGGGCAAATACGAGTAGTCCTCCAGTGTGGGTGATGCCTAGTATTTTTAAAAATAAACTGAGTACGATTAAGACGGCAAGATTAGTGACTAGAAATAATGTTATTGTTTTCATAGTATTATTAACCCATTAAGTCATTTTCAAAATTTTTCCAAAGCTAAAGCTTTGGACTCCAAAATATCGGCTTGGGTTGGAGTCCAAAGCTTTAGCTTTGGGCTTTTTATTAAAATTATGCTTGTGTGCTGGTTTTCAACAGATCAACACGTTTTTGCCCAACCTCAATGTGTGCTTTCAAAATATTGCGAAAGACGTTGGGATTTTTAATATGTGTTAGTTCGCCGGGGCGTGGAAAATGTAAATCTTGTAAACGTGATAACCAAAATCGTAACGCGCCTGCTCGTTGTATGACGGGCCATGCTTCAAATTCAAGTGGCGTAAGGGCCCGTTGCTGAACATAGCTTTCAAACATGGCTTGCATTCGTTGTTCATCTAAATGACCGTCGGGTAAGCTACACCAATCGTTGATTGTGACAGCCAGATCATAAATTAAGACATCATTACAGGCATAATAAAAATCTATGATGCCACGTAATTGATCGCCAGAAAATAAGGCATTATCACGAAATAAGTCGGCATGAATGACTCCACGCGGTAAATCTAAGTGTTGATAATTGGCTTGAAAATGCAATTCAGCGTGTAGCAATTCGGCATCTTCCGTTTCCATTAAGGGCAATAGTCGCTCTGCGGTAATTTTCCACCAATGTGGTCCACGTCCGTTGGTTCGATGCGCTGGAAAATTTGGGCTTATGGTATGTAAACGTCCCAAAGCATGAGCTATCTCACGACATTGTGCCATATTAGGTACTTCAACATCTTTACCGGATAAACGTTCAACCAGGGCAGCCGGTTTACCATTGAGTTCACGTAAGTAATGCCCTTGTTTATCACCTAACGGGTGGGCACTTGGGATGTCATGTTCGGCAATGTAAGCCATTAATTCTAAAAAGTACGGCAATTCATCATGAGTGAATTGTTCAAATAAGGTAAGTACAAATTCGCCAATAGTGGTCGTCACAAAATAGTTCGTATTTTCTATACCAGCATTGATACCTTCATAAGCGACTAAATCACCTAAATGATAATTTGTTAAAAACTTTTCTAACTGATTGCGTTCAACAAGCGTATAAACAGACATAATAAAATTGGGAATTGGGAATTGGAAATTGGGAATTGGGTCCGATGTCATTACTTGCTTTCAAAAATAGGGATCGAACCGGGGAAGCCGTATCGGATCGGTCCCCGCCCTTTGGAATTAGGGTTTACGCATAGTAAACTTTTTATTAACAAATCTTCATGAAAATTCACAAAGAATACCTATTGTCAAAAATATTTTCTTGACAAACAACCAATAGTTTTAGTATTATTATTAATAGCTAAAGTCAAAGGA
>Ga0233403_10000164_pt1 | contig 29639 bp, 12 predicted proteins | sample Na_oxic_1_MG_FD_179866 | JGI IMG/M metagenome (GOLD analysis project Ga0233403, IMG submission 179866) | Seawater microbial communities from Saanich Inlet, British Columbia, Canada - Na_oxic_1_MG | ecosystem: Environmental > Aquatic > Marine > Inlet | place: Canada: British Columbia | collected...
CCACGCGCCAGCGTCAATGCCATTAAGTTAAGGGCAACCATAAAGGATTGCCCCTACATAAGATCATGATTTGTAGGGGTAATCCCTTGTGGTTACCTCAATTAAAATCCTTAACTTAATGGCATTGGGTTAATAGCGTGGCATCGAATGCCCAGGGTTTATGGGAATATCCCAGTCGTTATTGTTGATTAGAGTTCGTACATAACGAAAACCGACTCGTGCTAAGCTATTTACTATCCAATGCCTCAACACCCTCCCAATCATCAGGTACACCAAATTTTTGCCAATGTTGGCAACGGCCCAGATAAATCTGGGCTGCCTTATCATCGGGGTGAGTACGTAGCACTTGCTCAAAACACAGTATCGCTTCGGTAAATGTTTTTTGGCGATAGTGTGCTAATCCTTTCTCAAAATCGTCACGCGTTTTCGTTTTCAGTTCAGCCAAATGAGCTGCATCACCGTCAAATACCTCATAAACCGTCACGGGTTCCGATTTTCCTTTCACTTTGACTCTGTCAATGGTGCGAATGGCATATTGAGACACATCGTTTAAATGAGCGTAAGTTTCTTCTGAAATAAGCAATGCAGCACCATACATTTTAGTCATGCCCTCAATGCGAGAAGCTAAGTTGACGGCATCAGAAATCACGGTGCCATCCATACGATTTTCACCGCCAACTGTACCCAGCATTAATAAACCGGTGTTTAATCCAATCCCTATCGCAATAGGTTCTAAACTTGATTCCTGGCGTTCTTGGTTGTAAGTAGCCAATTTCTTTAACATGGCAATTGATGCACTCACTGCCTCATCAGCATTAGCGGGAAACAAAGCCATAATGGCATCACCGATATATTTATCAATAAAACCATGATGTTGAGTAATGACGGTTTCCATTCTGCCCAGATAAGCATTGATAAAATTGAAGTTCTCCTGTGGTGTCATCTTCTCTGATAAAGAGGTAAAATCACGAATGTCGGCGAATAAAATGCTCATTTCTTTTTCGACTTGATCACCGAGTTGCACGTCAATAATATTCTTTTTGTCCAACAGACTTAAAAACTCACTCGGTAAAAACCGGGTAATGCTCCTGTAAAGACGAGCATTTTCTATAGAAATAGCGATTTGTGACGATAACAAATTGAGGACTTTTATCCTTTCTGATGTGAACGCCCCGGTTGTCAAGTTGTTTTCTAAATACAAAATCCCAGTTATGTGTCCTTGATTGAGTAGCGGCATACAGAGTACTGACTTGGGACGTTGTTTGACAATGTAAGGATCGCGGATAAATTGGCCCTCAACACTCGCATTCTTTAATACCACGTTTTCTTGAGTGCGAATCACATAATGGATAACTGTTTCAGCAAGAGACTGATTTTCAATCGGAAAAGATTGTAAGACTTTGACTTCATCGCTATCAATTTGCCCTTGTGCTTCAATAAACCAACTATCTTGTTTGGGTAAAAGCAAAAAACCGATTGAAGCCCCAGCATTTTCAATCACGATGTGCATCATTTTTTCAAGCAATCTGCTCAAAATGATTTCCCCAGACAGAGTTTGAGCGGCCTTCATTACACTGTTTAAATCTAGCCATTCTGAACTACCAGTTGTCGAAGTGGAAGCAGTTCTTGTTAATGAAATAGTGGTATCCATTGAAATGGCATTGGTCGTTTTTGGACTCAGAAATTGCGGATATCGGGTTTCTAAATCCTTGACTTTTGCCGTTGCTCCCCAGATACCGTAGAGATAGTGTGCTTTTTTCAGATACAGATCAGCAAAATCTGGTTTGTCTTTTGCCAGCCAAAATTTGGCAGCGAGTTCGTTACCTAAAGCTTCATCTTGAATGAAGCCATTGTTTTTGGCAGAAATAATGGCTTGATCGTAAAAATACACGGTTTTTTCCATTTGCTCACCAGTAATATGAGCTGTTTCAGCTTCGAGCAATAAATACCAGTGCAAAAAATTTTCTGGGCAGTTTTCTGACCAACATTTAAAATGCTTTTTAAAAACCGTTATTTTTTCTAATGCTTGCTGTTGGTCTTGTTCAGACAAAGAAGGATAGATAGCACTCACGATTAATGAGTAGAAATACATGTATTCAGTAACATAAAGAGTATACGGAAACGCAATTATGAAAGAATCTATGTATTTATTAACGATTTTAAAAGCGGCCTCATGTTGTTCAAAGAAATATAACGCTTTGAAATTTTGCAAACTATAAGCAGTCTCATAAAGGAAGTTACCAGAGTACTTATTCATCGCTGAATTTTCAATAAAATGGCTTTCTACCTCTTGTCTGTTGGAACTTGACATCACCTTGATAAAAGCTGAATCAACTTCTATCAAATCAAATACGTAGCTATTTTTTAACCGTGTCATCAATGCTAAAAAATCATCCAGATTTTGATGCACACTGTCAAAATTATCTCCACAAATAACATGATATTTGCCAAGATGCCAAATAACATAAGTCGCATAAATTAAGTTACCCGACTCCATTGACAAACGGTAGGCTGACCAGAAAAGCTCAAAACTGCTTCGTAACGGATATTTCCAGTGATTAATCAGCCCATTCCAGAAATAAACTTGAGCATTGACTGACTTGTTGTCAAATTTATTTGCTAATTCAGTCGCCAAATTTTGAAACAAAAAACATTGTTCATAATTTTCAAAATGACTGACCTTCAACGTTGCATAAAATATGCATCCAAGCGCAGATTCATCCGTGTTGCCAAATTGAATGGTTAATTCCAACATTTTCAAAGTTAACAAAGCATACATTTCTCTATTGCCTATATTGATAGCCCTAGTCACTGCACCATCAAGTAGTGGCATCATCTGTTTGGCTTGCAAATCAGTCATAATTGGCAATTGTTCCCAATGAACTTGTTCTATCAAAGCTTCAGTTTCTTTCTGTTTTAACCACACTAATTTTTGTAGTTCATCACTATCTTCTGGTATTTCCATACCTAATAATCTTAATGCAGCGATTTCAACTTCCAGTGCTTTCGGAAAATTACTCTCAGCATGAAATTTATATGCTTCAAGCATGTACACCTTTACCTTATCAGTTGCAGAGATTACGTTATCCAACAAAGTTGCGATGCTTAAATCGGTTTGTTCAAAGTTTCCGGTTAAATAGTAACACTCGGCAATTTCAAGATTTATTTTGAAGCTGAATTCATAATGTTTTTGCCATGTTTGTGCGGGCAATAACTCTTGCGTTGTTTGTAGGTAGTGTAAAGCAGGTTCATAAGCGGTAGATAATTTAGCCTTTCTCCCCGCTTTGAAATTCAATTCAGCCAGCTTTAGTTTTTCTAAAACATCATCAATCAGTTGTTGTCCTTTATTCAATTGGTTGACAATATCGAAAATACGTTCTTCTAACTCAGATTTTGAGGTGTTTTCTAATAACAAGCGACCTATTTGTAAATGGATACCTTGTTTCTGCTCACCATCAATCAATGCATAAGCGGCTTGTTGTACTCTATCATGTAAAAACTTGAATTGGGATTTTTCCGCCGTTTCAAGGTGTTTGTAGTTTTCATCTAAAGGCTGAATAAGCTCTTTAGTAATTGCTGGATGTAATGCAGATAATGTCTCGTTTTGGTCCTGCTCATAAATAATAGCCAAGATGGACAAGTCAAATTGATTACCAATGCAAGCCGCCAATTGCAATGCAGCCGATGTGCTAGAAGGCAGTTTTTCAATCTTGTTGGCCATCAATTCAACCACGTTGGCGGTGATATTTTGGGCGGTTATCTGCTCAACATCCCAATGCCATTGATGTTGTTCAAAATCAAACCACAATAATGCCTCAAAATACAACATTTGTAAAAATTGATGGGTGAAAAAGGCATTGCCTTGCGTTTTCTGGTAAATCAAATCAGTGAGTGGTTGAGAACGCCCCGTTTCACACGAAAGGCTCTCTTGTAATAAATGATTGACATCGCTCCCAAGCAAATTAGCTAACTCAATGGTGTTGATGATCGCATTGGTTTTCTCAAGTTCAGAAACCGCCATGACAAATGGGTGACTACTGTCCACTTCATTATCACGATAGGCACCAATGATTAAGAGATGCCTAATTTCATCATCAAGCATAATGGTTTTCAGTAAACCCAATGAAGCAGAATCCACCCATTGCAAATCGTCAATAAACAAGATAAATGGATGTTCTTTTCCAGCTAATGCTTTGACAAAATTCATAAAAAACATTTGAAACCGATTTTGAGCTTCGGTAGCCCCAACCTTAATTACTGCTGGTTGTTTACCTATAACTAACTCTAAATCTGGAACAACATCAATAATAATTTGGCCGTTATTGCCAACCGCATCTAATATTTTGGTTTGCCACTCATTTAAATCTTTCTCCATCAGCAAATAACGACAGAACTCATTAAATGCTTGCGTAATGGCGGAATAAGGGATATTCTTTTGAAATTGGTCAAACTTGCCAGCTGCAAAATAACCGCGCTTTTCGGTCATCGGTTTATGAACTTCATGCACTAAAGCGGTTTTGCCCACCCCAGAATAACCGGCAACTAACATCATTTCCGTATTACCATTACTAACTCGGTCAAAGGCTTGCAATAAAACATCGACTTCATTGTTACGACCATAGAGTTTTTGCGGAATTTCAAACTTTTCAGAGAAATCGTTTTGGGCTAGTTCAAATTGAGTAGAAGATAATTTATCACCAAACCGTTTATTACTTAATGCTAAACATTTCTCCAAATCTATTTTTAAACCAAAAGCTGATTGATAACGATCTTCAGCATTTTTCGCCAGCAGTTTCATTACGATAGCGGAAACAATATTGGGTATATCAGGATTGACTTCATGTATGGGAGAGGGGATTTTGGCAATGTGGCAGTGAACTAACTCCATTGCATCAGTAGCCGTAAAAGGTAATTGTCCAGTCAATAATTCGTAAAACGTTATTCCCAATGAATATAAGTCAGTACGATAATCCATACTGCGATTGATGCGCCCAGTTTGTTCGGGAGACAAATAAGCTAATGTTCCCTCTAATTGTTCCGGATTTTTGAGGGTAGGATTTTCGCGCGGTAGACGGCTGGCAATCCCAAAATCAATGATTTTCAACTGTTTGCTAACCGGTTCCCAGACAATATTACTTGGGTTAATATCTTTATGGATGATATTAGCTGCGTGAATATTACCTAAACTATCAGCCATTTGGATAGCAAAAGGCAAAAACTCTTTTACAGTCAATGGGCGTTCAATTATTAGTTGTTTTAAGGGATTCCCGCCAAAATCTTCCAAAATGATAACAAGGGTATTTTGATATTTTTCAACATCATATACTTTGATAATTCCATTTGAATTCAAATCATGGGTGATTTCATACTCTTGACGATAGCGGGTTAATTCCGCTGGCGTGGGGTAGTCTTCTTTGAGCATTTTAAGGATAACCGGTTGATTATCCTCGTTTCGTACTCCCTGGTAAACGAGCGAATTAACACTCTCATAAATTTGAGTGCCGATTTGGTAATTAGGTAAAGTTAACATCAAAAATTTCTCCAAAAGAAACTACAAGGATTGTTTATAAAAAAGGATTAGATCATGGTAAAGTTTGGGTTTATCCTTTCTTATAAGCAATCCTTGTCGTTATTATTGGTTATTTCTGCTTCAAAACAAGCAAAGTAATATCATCAAAAACCTTTTGCTCCCCAATAAAATGGCGCACATCATTAATCACGGCTTTTTGGATTTCTTGGGCGGTTTGTTGCCAGCTTTGACTAACAACTTCGCACAGCCGTTCTATTCCATAAAGTTCCCTATTTAGATTGCGAGCTTCAGTGATACCATCAGTATAAAGAACAATGCCATCTCCAGGTTGTAATTCAATGTGAGTTTGAGACACCATTTCGGCAATATCGTCTATTACGCCGACGGAAAAACCTAAATCAAATGTATCAATTCGCTCAATTTGACCACTTTGACGGACCAATAAAATTTCTTCATGTTGTCCGGTGACACGCAATTGCTTGTCCTGATAATCTATTAAGGACAACGTTAAATTCTTGTCCGTCCCCATACGTTGCACATTATTATAGATGGTGTGATTGAGGGTCGTTAAAAACTGAGTCGCATCATTCACGCCACTGTCTAATAAAGTTCGGACTGCAGTTTGCACCATCAACATTAACACCCCACTTTCTAAACCATGTCCAGTCACATCGCCAATCCCAATCTTAACCCGTCCTTCATGCACTAACACATCATAGTAATCGCCACCCACTTCATCGGCAGGTTCCATAAAGCCGGCAATATCTAAGCCTTCAATTTGTTGCAATTCGGATTCTTTGGGTAGAACCATTTGTTGGATTTGTTTAGCCACATCTAATTCAGCACCCATACGCAAATTTTCTTCTTCAAGACGTTCATTGAGAAATGTGATTTCTTGGTTAGCGGTGGCAAGTTGAGCGGTACGTTGTTCTACTTTTTGTTCCAAAGTGCGATACAATAAGGCATTTTCAAGCGAAATGGCTGCTTGAGAGGAAAGCATATCAACTATCTTGAGTCTTGCTGGGGTAAACGCGCCTTCAGTGAGATTATTTTCCAAGTAAAGCAAGCCAATCAATTGTCCTTGATGAAGAATCGGGCTGCATAACACTGACTTGAGTTGGTGTTGTTGAATGTAGCTGTTTTCGGTATAAATGCCATCAATCATCGCATTGGCTAAGACAACCGATTCACGAGTTCTTACCACATAATTGACAATACTTGAGGGCAAACGATTTTCGATTGGAAGTGATTGCAATACAGTCACTTTATCAACGTGAAGCGTACCCTCCGCTTCAATCACCCAGTCTGATTTACCCTTTTCTTTGTCAAGTATCAACAAGCCACGTTCTGCACCTGCATTTTCAATGAGCGTGTGCATCATTTTTTCGAGCAGCTTGCTGAGGACAATTTCTCCCGCCAACGTTTGGGCAGCTTTCGTCACACTGTCTAAATCTAACCACTGTGAAGTATTGGTCCGAGTTCGAGTGGAAGCCATCATGGTCGCGGCTGAGGTACCGGTAAGCATGGTTGGCATAGCTGGGGTGCTTTTTTGAGCTAACCATTGCGGATAGCGTTCTTCTAAATCCGCCACTTTTGCTAAAGCGCCCCATTGTTGATAGCGGTAGTGCGCTTCCCTCATATAGGTTTGGGCAATTTTTTCCATCCCACGTCCTAAATAAAAGTTAGCGGCTAATTCATAAGCTAACGCTTCTTCATTGAGGTATTCATTGTCTTTGGCCCCGGCAATGGCTTTGTCATACAACTTAGCAGCTTGCCATTCTTGTCCCAAAACCCGGGATTTTTCAGCTTCCACTAAATCGTATTTGTGCTGGAAATTCATGGGCGCATGTTCTGCACATTTTTTTAGAGATTTTTGCCAAAATTCTATTTTTTTAAAGACTTCTTCAGAGAATGTTGGAGTCAATGCTAGCTCAACTAAAGGAGCAAAAAAACAAAATTGTATAAAGGGATGAAGCCCCGCAATCTGGTAAGCATGTGTTTCTGCCAACTCAATATATTGTTGAGCTTTTTTAAACTGTCCGAACAGGTAATTCAAGGAAATTTTGTTGCAGTAATAAACAGAGGATTCCACATGATTGTTTCGTTCTAACATATATGGCAATACATCTTCTTCGTTATAAACTTCTCCCTTGAGTTCACATGGGTCATTTGCTTCCCCCATCAGATTTAACACCGTTTGATATATGCTAAAAATCAATGAATCTATATACCTAACATGTTTAAATATGGTAGAATACTGTTCCAATTCTTCTCTGACATAAGACAATTTTTTACCAGCCGCATAAACTAGTATGAGATAATTCATCATTCCATAAAAAGAAAATTCCAAATCACCCACTTCAATCCCAACCTGATAACTCTCTTTTAAAGCTGGAAATGTATTACGTAAAGGTTCTGTCCAAATAGCAATAAGTGCAGCGTGATTATTTAATACAATCGGGGCAAGTTGTTTACCCCCTTGTTGCTGAAGTAAATTATTAGCCAATCGACCACATTGATATCCGAATGTATAATCAGCAATATTCGGAGTACAAAAAACAAAACCATAGTTGACATAAGAAACTGGAGAATCAGGCGCATTACCATATTCAATAGATAATTTGATTCCAGCACAAGAAATTAAAGGCAATAAAGTAGGTCTACCCAAAAAACAGAGAGGAATCATACGGGTTAAAATTCGCATGGCCGCTAATTTAAGCGGTTCTGTCATGACCGGAAATGCCAATAATTGTTCTTGGCTGTAGTCATCCAATAATTTTTTGGTCTGCGTCAACCAATTTCCTACTTCTTCTTGGCTCGGTTCTTCAGGTAAATCCACTCCTAACCAATGCAAATAAGTTAAACCGGCATGAATTCCATCCAAGTGTTGATTTTGCACAGAATAAGCTTGGAGTTTGGTTTCAAATACGGGTACTTGATCAATAATTTTTTCGGCTTTATCAAGAACAATATTCGCAAAATACGCCATTTTTTCAAAATCATTACTTAAATATGCAGCCTCGGTTCCTTCCACATACAAGTTGATGGTTAGATTGTAATCGGTTTGCCAACTATCTGTTGACAAAAGCATCATCCCGATTTGTAAGTATTTAATAGAAGCTCCATGAGCTGTTGCCACCTTCGCTTTCTGCCCTGCCATCAAATTCAGTTGAGATATTTCAAGTCGTTCTGCTTGATTATCGAGCAATTCAAGACTATGATTAAAATGTCCTATAATATTAAATACTTGTTCTTCTAAAATGTTGGTGGGAGTATTTTTTAACAGCAAACGACCAATTTGTAAATGGATGGATCGTTTTTGTTCATCATCAATCAGTGCATAAGCGGCTTGTTGGATCCTATCGTGTAAAAACTTGAATTGGGATTTTTCACACCACCCCTCGGGGAGGTCAGCATGTTTGTAGTTTTCATCTAAAGGCTGAATAAGCCCTTCGACAATCGCCGGTTGTAATACAGATAAGGTCTTACTTTTGTCCTGCTCATAAATAATAGCCAATATGGGCAGGTCAAATTGATTACCAATGCAAGCCGCCAATTGCAACGCCGCCGAGGTTTCCTTCGGCAACTTGCCAATTTTGTTAGCCATTAATTCAACAACGTTAGCGGTGATATTTTGGGTCGAAATTTGTTCAATATCCCATTGCCATTTTAGTTGTTCAAAATCAAAACGCAATAACGCATCGGAATACAAGGAAAGCAAAAATTGATGGGTAAAAAAGGCATTGCCTTGCGTTTTCTGGTAAATCAAGTCGGTGAGTGGTTGAGAGAGCAAAGCTTCACACTTGAGGCTATCTTGCAATAAATAGTTGATATCACCCACTAGTAAATTGGAAAGGTAAATGGTGTTAATGATAGCATTGGCTTTTTGAAGTTCATCCACGACCATGATAAATGGGTGACTACTATCAACTTCATTATCACGATAAGCCCCAATAATTAACAGCTGCCTAATTTCATCATCAAGCATAATGCTTTTAAGTAAGCCCAAGGAAGCCGAATCCACCCATTGCAAATCGTCAATAAACAGAATGAAGGGATGTTCTTTATCAGATAATACCTTGATAAAGTTCAAGAAAAACATCTGAAACCGGTTTTGGGCCTCTGTGGGCCCCACTTTTGCAACTAAAGGTTGTGGGCCGATGACTAATTCTAAATCGGGAATAACGTCAATAATAATTTGGCCGTTATTGCCTAGTGCATCCAATATTTTAGTCTGCCAGTTTGCCAAAGTTTCCGCACTTTCCATCAGCAAATAACGACAAAATTCGTTAAACGCATGGCTAAGAGCGGAATAAGGAATGTTTTTCTGGAATTGGTCAAATTTGCCGCTGGCAAAATAACCGCGTTTTTCTGTCATCGGTTTATGGACTTCATGTACCAAAGCGGTTTTGCCCACACCCGAATAACCTGCGACAAGCATCATTTCAGTTGCACCTTCGCTGACTCGTTCAAAGGATTGCAGTAAGGTATTGATTTCGTTTTCACGCCCATAGAGTTTTTGCGGGATTTGCAGTTTGCCGGAAAAATCGTTTTGGGCTAATTCAAACTGCAAACCTGATAGGTCTTCAAGACCTGTCAGGTTTTCTAAATCTGCTTTGACACCAAAAGCAGATTGATATCGATCTTCGGCATTTTTTGCCATCAATTTCAAAATGATGTCAGAAACAATCGGGGGTATATCCGAATTGACTTCACAAACGGGGGAGGGGGTTTTTGCAATATGACAGTGGACTAATTCCATTGCATCAGTGGTATCAAAAGGTAATTGCCCGGTTAGCAATTCATAAAAAGTTACTCCCAATGAATATAAGTCAGTACGATAATCCATACTGCGATTAATACGTCCAGTTTGTTCTGGGGATAAATAAGCTAAAGTACCTTCTAATTGCTTAGGATTTTTCAATGTCGGATTTTCACGCGGTAGACGACTGGCAATCCCAAAATCAATGATTTTTAATTGATTAGTTTCTTTATTCCAGACGATATTCGCCGGATTGATATCCTTGTGAATAATATTAGCCACGTGGATTTGCCCCAAAGTCTCGGTGATTTGGATAGCAAGGGGAAGAAAATCAGAGATAGAAATTCCCCGTTTCGACAAGCTCAACGACCTTTTTTCAAAAGTCGATTTTAAAGACTCTCCGCCAAAATCTTCCAAAATGATGACGAGCGTATTTTGATATTTTTCAATACCATACACTTTAATAATCCCAGCTAAGTCTAAATCATGAGTAATTTCATACTCTTGCCGGTAGCGAGTTAATTCCGCTGGTGTGGGGTAGTCTTCTTTGAGCATTTTAAGGATAACCGGTTGGTTATCCTTTTTTCTAATCCCCCGATAAACGAGGGAGTTGGCACTCTCGTAGATTTGACTACCTATTTGATAATTAGGTAGAGTTAGCATAGTGATAATTTCTCCTAAAGTGAACTACTAAAAGAAACGACAAGGATTGTTTATAAAAAAGGATTAGATCATGGTAAAGTTTGGGTTTATCCTTTCTTATAAGCAATCCTTGTAGTTATTATTGGTTATTTCTGCTTCAAAACCAACAAAGTAATATCATCAAAAACTTTTTGTGTGTCAATATATTGTTTGACATCGGCAATCACGGCTTGTTGGATTTCTTTAGCGGCAAGATGCCAATTGCGACTAACAACTTCACATAACCGTTCTATTTCATAAAGTTCCATTTCTGGATTTCGCGCTTCGGTAATTCCATCGGTGTATAAAACAATGCCATCGCCCGGTTGTAATGAGAATTCCTGTTGTGATATCCAATCAGTAATATCAACCACCACACCCACTGAATAACCTAAATCAAAAGTATCAATTCGCTCAACTTGACCACTTTGACGAACCAACAAAACATCTTCATGTTGCCCGGTTAGTTGCAAGGTACCATTCTGATAATCCAGCAACGACAACGTTAAATTTTTATCAGTTCCCATGCGTTGAGCATTATGATAAATAGTTTGATTAATAACGTTTAAAAACTGTTTTGGACTGGCAATACCAGCCAATAATAAAGCGCGTACTGTCGTTTGTACCATCAGCATGAGTACACCACTTTCAAGTCCATGTCCGGTAACATCGCCGATACCAATCTTGATATGTCCATCGTGATTTAAGATTTCGTAGTAATCACCACCGACTTCATCGGCGGGTTCCATAAAGCCGGCAATGTCTAAGCCTTCAATTTGTTGCAATTCGGATTCTTTGGGTAGAACCATTTGTTGGATTTGTTTAGCCACATCTAATTCAGCACCCATACGCAAATTTTCTTCTTCAAGACGTTCATTGAGAAATGTAATTTCTTGGTTAGCGGTGGCAAGTTGAGTGGTACGTTGTTCTACTTTTTGTTCCAAAGTGCGATACAATAAGGCATTTTCAAGTGAAATGGCTGCTTGTGAAGAAAGCATGTCTACTATCTGAAGTCTTGCTGGGGTAAACGCGCCTTCAGTGAGATTGTTTTCCAAGTAAAGCAAGCCAATCAATTGTCCTTGATGAAGAATCGGGCTGCATAAAACCGATTTTATTTGATGTTGTTGAATGTAGCTGTTTTCGGTATAAATGCCATCAATCATCGCATTGGTTAATACGACAGGTTCACGAGTTCTCACGACATAATTGACAATAGCAGTGGGTAAATAGCCATTAACGGGAAGCGATTGCAATACCGCCACCTCTTTTTGGTTAAGAGAGCCTTCAGCTTCAATCACCCATTGTCCTTCTTTGTCAAGTATCAACAAGCCACGTTCTGCCCCGGCATTTTCAATGAGCGTGTGCATCATTTTTTCTAACAGCTTGCTGAGGACAATCTCTCCTGCCAACGTTTGAGAAGCTTTTGTTATACTGTCTAAATCTAACAGTTTTGAGGTTTGTAATTGGGTTGAAACTGAAGCCATTAACGTTGCTGATTTGATAGTGGATTCGAGCATTGTTGATGGCTGTGCCTTGAGCCATTGCGGATATCTTTCTTCTAAATCTTTTATCTTGGCTAATGCGCCCCATTGTTGATAGCGATAATGTGCTTCTAACAGATGGACTTTGGCATATTTTTCTTTGTCTCGTTCTAACCAAAATTTAGCGAGGAGTTCATTACTCAATGCCTCATTTTGAATGAATTCATTTTCTTTCGCAGAGATGATAGCTTGTTCATATAATGCCAAGCTTATTTCTAAGGATTTACCAGAAATACGGGCCATTTCTGCTTCAACCAAAAGATACTTGTGCAAGAAGTTTTCTGGGCAATTGTCGGCCCATATTTTCATTTGCTTTTGGTTGATTTCTAATTGTGCTTGATATTGTTGTTGTTTATCAGTTGAAGCTTTGGGATACAAAGCTACTAAAATAAGTGAGTGATAAAAATTATGTTCAGCGATAAAAATGGAACCAGAAATGAAAGCAAGAACTTCCCCCGCTTTCAAAATAGCGTTGTGTGATTCTGCTAATCTGTCATACAAGTAGAGTACTTGCGCTTTAAAAACTTGATAGTTGCCTATTGCAACAAAACTTTGCTTTTCTTGGCAATTTTCAAGAAAGTATTCTTCGGTTAAATTCTCATATTGAAAGACCAATTTATCCTCGGTTAAACCAGCCAAATTTGAAATAATAAGTTGAGAAGCTAACATCATATCAATAGCCGCTTGATTTTGCGTTTTTTGACCAAACAGCACAAATTTGGAACCTTCTTTTAAAAGACTGTCCAGTTGTCTTCCTTGATAAAAAGGTTGGACGATTTTATAAGCAAGCACGTATCCAACCCATTGTAATTCACCCGATTGTAATCCCACTTGATAACCATCATCATTAATAGCATTTGCCAATCTAAGCGGTTTTACCCAATGATTCACGTAGTTAGCGAGAAGAAAACTGGCTTGGCATTTTTGAGACAAATCATTGAATTTGTGACTCAGATTCACAGCAAGTTGCCCGAAAGCATAAGCGGTTTGGTAATCATTGACAACCGCACCTTGTAGTAATCCATAACAGGAATAACCACTGATTGATTTTGGAACATTTCCATATTTGAGAGAAAGATTAACAATCTTGGTAGTAACCACGAAAAATAACTGAATCTCCACAATCCGGGCCGGTGGAATCAGATTAGCCAACAATTCGATAGCTATTCGGTATTCTGGCATTGCCAATTCTGGTTCATCTATTAACGCGGCAATCTTTCTATCGCCCAGATTAACCTTAGCAGCCTGTAATTCCTTTTCAAAAGCAACTTGCAAATCCTTTTCAGGTAAGGTAATTCCAAGTAAAACTAGTGCTTTTCGTCCGATTTGAATAGCTTCTGCATACTTTGCCAGCATGGTGTATTGGACAATTAACACATTGTAAATTTCAGCTTTTTCAAAAGCTGATTTGCTTTGTTCTAAAGTTAGGTTAATTAAGGTTTCCGAACGATTAAAATGACCATTTAAATACTCAACCTCAGCTAGCGTTTTATGCAGTGCTAAAGTTAAGTCATACTGTTCAGCCCAACTCTGGTGAGTTAAACAACTGATGCCTGCTATCAAATATTGCCTAGCAGCAGCGTAAGCGGTTGCACTTCTGGCTTTTTCTCCAGCATCCAAGTTTAGTCTGGCTAAGACTGTTTGTTCTTGATGGTCTGTTATTAACTCTCGTCCCATATTAAGATGATCGACTCTCTCAAAGAGTTTTTTTGCCGATTCTTCTATGGTGGCATTAGCCAATAATAGTCGCCCAATTTTTAGATGAACCGCTTTCTTTTGTTCATCATCAATCATTGCATAAGCAGCTTGTTGCACACGATCATGTTGGAATTTGAATTGCGCTATTGCTTTACTCTCGGTTGCCAGTTCAACTGACTCGTAATGACTATCCAGTGGTAAGATCAAACCGTCTTTCATCGCCTCCAATATAACCATCAAAGTCATGTATTGTGATTGTTGGTAAATAAAGGATAGCGTTTTTAAATCGAACTGATTGCTAATGCAAGCGGCATATTTCAAGACTTCAATCGTTTCCAAGGGCAATTTCCCGATTTTGCTCGCCATCAATTCCACGACATTGTCAGTCATGCCAAGGGTGACCATTTTTTTAACCTCCCATTGCCACTTCTGTTCTTTGGCATCAAAAATCAATAATTCTTTCTCATATAACGATTTCAAAAATTCATGGGTAAAAAAGGCGTTGCCTTGCGTTTTCTGGTAAATCAAGTTCGTGAGTGATTGAGTTAGTCCCGCTTCACACTTGAGGCTATCTTGCAATAAATGGTTGATGTCAGCGAGTTGCAAATTGGCAAGTTCAATGGTGTTAATGATGACATTGGCTTTTTCCAGTTCATCCACTGTCATCATAAATGGGTGACTACTATCGACTTCATTATCACGATAAGCCCCAATAATTAACAGGTGCCTCATTTCATCGTCAAGCATAATGCTTTTAAGTAAACCCAAGGAGGCAGAATCCACCCATTGCAAATCGTCAATAAACAGAATGAAGGGATGTTCTTGTTCAGATAATACCTTGATAAAATTTAAGAAAAACATCTGAAACCGGTTTTGGGCCTCTGTGGGCCCCACTTTTGCAGCTAAAGGTTGTGGGCCGATGACTAATTCCAAATCAGGAATAACATCAATAATAATTTGCCCATTATTGCCTATCGCATCCAAGATTTTGCTTTGCCAGTTGGCCAAAGTTTCCGCGCTTTCCATGAGCAAATAACGACAAAATTCATTAAACGCTTGGCTAAGGGCCGAATAAGGAATGTTTTTCTGGAATTGGTCAAATTTGCCGGCTGTAAAATAACCACGCTTTTCGGTCATCGGTTTATGCACTTCATGCACTAAAGCGGTTTTGCCCACGCCTGAATAGCCAGCAACTAACATCATTTCAGCTTTTCCATTACTTACTCGTTCAAAGGCTTGCAATAAAGTATTGATTTCGCTTTCTCGCCCATAAAGTTTTTGCGGAATTTGAAAGCGTCCAGAAAAATCGTTTTGGGCTAATTCAAAGGACAAACCTGACAGGTCTTCAATACCTATCAGGTTTTCTTGGACTTTTTCTAAATCCGCTTTCACGCCAAAAGCAGACTGATATCGTTCTTCGGCATTTTTTGCCAGCAATTTCATTACGATGTCAGAAACGATCTGAGGTACATCGGGATTGACTTCACAAACAGAGGAGGGGGTTTTTGCAATATGACAGTGGACTAATTCCATCGCACTGTCTGATTCAAACGGGACTTTTCCGGTTAATAATTCATAAAAAGTCACGCCTAATGAATATAAGTCGGTACGATAATCCATACTGCGATTGATGCGCCCGGTTTGTTCTGGAGAGAGGTAAGCCAATGTCCCTTCTAATTGCTCCGGATTTTTGAGGGTGGGATTTTCACGCGGCAGACGACTGGCAATTCCAAAATCAATGATTTTCAATTGCTTACTAACTGGTTCCCAGACGAGATTGCTTGGGTTAATATCTTTATGAATGATATTAGCGGCGTGAATTTTGCCCAAACTATCAGTAATTTGAATGGCAAAAGGCAAAAATTCTTTTACCGTTAATGGACGATCTGCCATCAATTGTTTTAGGGATTCACCTCCAAAATCTTCCAAAATGATGACTAGCGTATTTTGATATTTTTCAATACCATACACTTTGATAACCCCAGCTAAATCCAAATTATAAGTAATTTCATACTCTTGCCGATAGCGAGTGAGTTCAGCCGGGGTGGGGTAGTCTTGTTTGAGCATTTTCAGGATAACCGGTTGATTATCCTCATTTCGTACTCCTCGATAAACGAGAGAATTAGCACTTTCATAAATTTGAGTGCCGATTTGGTAATTGGGTAAAGTTAACATCAAAAATTTCTCCACAAAAAGGCAAACCACAAATACTATTTCTTTAAGAAATAGTATTTGTCAATAATTTCATTATTTTTTCTTAAAAAAATCAGTAATTTAATAAAACCCTTTTTATTTTCGTTGCTACAGAGGTTGTATAAAGAACCTCTTTTGTTACTATAATTTTTAAGATTTATTAGTATCCATTTTAGAAATGCTATGCGTAATATGAGTTATTAGCAAATACAGCTTTTGCAGTTTGAACATCAAGCATGATTTGTTGTTTTAAGGCTTCAAAAGAAGCAAAGCGTTGTTCATCGCGTATTTTTTTGACAAATTCGACTTCGACATCATGTCCATAAATGGTTTTGTCAAAGTTAAATAGGTGTATTTCTAATAAGAATTGATGCCCATCAACTGTTGGGCGTGTCCCTAAATTAGCAACACCCGTCAATGGTTCTTTTTTCAAGCCATGCACTAAAACAGCAAATACGCCTCTCAATGGAGAAACAGGGCGATGCAAAAAAATATTGGCCGTTGGAAAGCCAATTTGCCGTCCCATTTGTCGTCCATAACGAATTCGTCCCCAGAGTGTATAAGGACGACCTAATAATGCTTTTGCATTTTGTAAATCGCCTTGCATTAATGCTTCCCGGACGCGAGTGCTACTGACCCGCTCTTTGCCTAACATAAAGGTTTGCTGATTTTCTACCGTAAAACCCCATTTTCTTCCAGCTTCAACCAAAGTGGTAAAAGTACCTTGGCGTTTTTGCCCAAATCGAAAATCATCACCAATGACTAAATGTTTGATATTTAATCCTTTAATCAATATCTGCTCAATAAAGTCTGAAGCAGGTAGGCTTGCGAATTGGGTATCAAAACGCAAACGTAATACTCGCTCAACACCATAATGGCGCATGGCTATTAATTTTTCACGTAACCGGGTTAAACGCGCTGGTACATTATTGGGCGTAAAAAATTCTTGTGGTTGAGGTTCAAAAATAATCACTACGGTTGGCCATTGCAAGGTTATTGCACGAGTGGCTAATTGTTGTAAGACCGCTTGATGGCCCAAATGCACGCCATCAAAATTGCCAATTGTAGCAACACAGCCTAAATGGCGAGGGCGTAATTGTGAAAAACTTCTAATAAATTCCATATTTCAGTTATCAGTTATCAGTTACCAGTTACCAGTTACCAGTTACCAGTTATCAGTTACCAGTTATCAGTTATCAGTTACCAGTTATCAGTTACCAGCTTATGTAGGTACACAGAAATCTTTTAACATTTCGGAGAAGTGAAAAATGCTATTTCTTAAAGAAATAGTATTTTTAGAAAAGTTAAAATATTTTTGTTTACCTATATCAGTTACCAGTTACAATGATGAACTGATAACTGATAACTGATAACTGATAACTGATAACTGTTCCCTTTCTCCTTTATTTCAAAGTGACGTGGTGTAGTCGAAGTCCGGAAATGACTAAGACGATAAAGTACGTTCCCATCCCTGCAATAATCCAGCCGAAGAGATGTAGAGCGCGTTCAGTGATGCTCATGGAAAACCAAGCTGATAAAGAACCGCTTCCCCACCAGAGTAATAATGTCATCGCAACACTGGCTATAGTAATACGAAGCAATAAGCGATGCCAGCCGGGTTGTGGTTGAAATACGTCTTGTTGGCGTAATCCACGATATAATAAGCCGGCATTTAATAATGCGGCTAATGAGGTGGCTAAAGCTAAACCGGCATGAGCTAAGTGCCAAATAAAGATGAGGTTTAATACCATATTGGTTGCCATTGCAATAACGGCTATTTTTACCGGTGTGCGTGTATCTTGGCGAGCGAAAAAGCCGGAGGCTAATACTTTAATGAAGACAAAACCGAGTAAGCCTGCGGCATAAGCGATTAAACTCTGTGTTGTCATCATGACATCATGATCACTAAATTCTCCATAATTGAATAAAGTGGTTAACATGGGCCCGGCTAAGACGATTAAACCTATCATAGACGGAACGCCAATGAGAAAAACCCACCGTAAGGCCCAATCTAACGTGTTATTGTAATTCTGCATATCGCCTCGTGCTACCGATTTTGACAAATCGGGCAACATGACGGTTGCTAACGCTAGTCCAAATATTGCCAATGGAAATTCCATTAATCGATCAGAATAATATAACCACGAAACACTACCAGTCACTAAAAAAGAAGCCATCAATGTATCTATCAATAAATTGATTTGCGATACTGATACGCCAAATAGGGCAGGGATCATTAAACGATAAATTCGTTTAACTCCTTCATCACGTCGTTTAAACCGGGGAATGGGGACTAAGCCCAGACGAGATAAAAAAGGTAATTGAAAACCCAATTGTATAAAACCGGCGATAAAAACAGCCCATGCTAATGCCATCACTGGCTCATCAAAATAGGGCGTGAACCAGATGGCTGCCCCAATTAAACAGATATTTAGCAATACGGGCGTAAATGCCGGTACGCCAAATTGTCCATAGGTATTTAAGATGGCCCCAGCAAAAGCGGTTAAGGCAATAAATAACAAATACGGAAAAGTAATTTGCAACATTGCTACCGTTAAATCATATTTATCTTCATACTGAAGAAATCCGGGCGCGAAAATCAATACTAACAATGGTGCTAATACAACGCCTATCACTGTAATCAGGAATAAAATCCCTCCCAAATTCCCGGCAACATGATCAACTAAATGTTTAATTTCTTTGGTATCACGTTGTGTTTTATATTCACTGAGTACTGGCGTAAATGCTTGTGCAAAAGCACCTTCTGCAAATAAGCGGCGCATGAAATTAGGTATTTTAAAGGCGATTAAAAATGCATCGGTACTCGTACCAGCCCCAAAAATATGGGCAATGATTACATCACGAATAAAACCTAAAATACGAGAGATTAAAGTCATACCACCAACTAGCGCAGTGGATTTTAGTAATTTTTTACTCAGAAGATTATCCTTTATTGTTGTTAACTGATGTTACGCATTCTTCTTCTTGAGATGTTTTTTAGAATCACGATCTCTCCCTCCCCCTAACCCCCTCCCGCTGGGAGGGGGAACTGCTCGGTGGTATTTCGTGGGCGATTAGCAATAAACGGTGATTAATATTCTCGTTTTTGCCAAACAATAACAAAACACCACTGAGCGGTCCCCCCAGCGGGAGGGGGTTAGGGGGAGGGAGAGATCGTGAACACAAAAATAGCCTCAATTAGGAAAGATTTTTCTTGAAATATCAATAATCAAGCTTTTTGGAAGCGTTGTGCGTAACATGAGTTGTTAAGTTAAATTGGAAAATCCCTCCTAACCATAGGTGTTGAGTTTGAGTTTTTTTGAGCTGATATCTTTTTTGCCCTCCCCCTAACCCCATCCCAGCGGGCTCATCGTTATACACAAGTATTTATACTCCAAACGTTCAAGATTTCGGATTTTATACCTGCCAGGTTTTAAAAACCTAGCAGGTAGAAAGGCGATTTAGTCTATTTTTATCATCCAAAAACTTGAACGTTTGGAGTATAAGTATTTGTATTTAAAGTTCTTCGTAGGGTGGCGAAACCCACCAAAATAAACCGAAATGGTGGGTTTCGCTTCGCTCTACCCACCCTACAATTCCTCCATTTCAACTTATGTATAATGTGAGCCCAGCGGGATGGGGTTAGGGGAGGGAGATAGCGTGAACATTCATAAGGCCTGAAAAACAGAATCTCTTTACACAAATCAACACCATAAGGTTGAGGGAATTTTTAATTATACCATTAATTATATTTATCTTATTATAAAAAATAGTGATATTTTAGAACTTATATTCTCTCGCATGGATACGCTTCGCTAACCCAACCTACTGATTTTTACGATCTCTGAATCGCTGGAACCAGGAAAATGGCTTACCTATGGTGTAGAGGATATCCTCTATGCTTATTCTGTTTTCTCGTTTTCTTAGCTCTTCCCATTTTCCTTCTTTGGTAATACGTTTAGCTTCATTAGAGTGCATGAAATTTGCTAAAGGGTGAATATTGACTCTTCTAAGGTCTAATCTATCAGCATCCCAGCATGTACCAATGGTATTGTTCTCAGTGGTTTTTTGTTTTGTATGGTGCTTACATGCCTCATATAATAATTCAAATCGGTCGGTTGTTAATTCATATTCTTTATTTAACAGCGATTTTGCATATTCAGCCCCCCTTAATCCATGTTCTGGATCACGATCATCATCAAATCTCATGCTATCATGAAACAAAGCAAATAATCTGACGACTTCTTCATCTGCACCATTGAATTGACAGAGATATAATCCATTCCGCTCTACCCGTGCCCAATGTCCTGGGCCATGAATATTTGAATCGTTTCTGTTCTTATTTGAAAGAACAATCTGCCAAAGTTTTTTAAAATCTATTTTGGACATTTTTTTTCTTGGACCTCCTAATTTTTTCTAGTAAAAAAACCAAAATAAATTTTAGACTCCAAATGATTTTCTCGTTCCAACGCTTTGCATACTGTGACGCTCCAACGCATTCCTTTAAGGTTCCTTTGCCTCTGTGTTGGAACTTGAGCATGGTGTTGGAGTCCAAAGCTTTAGCTTTGGACTTTATCTTTGGACATTTTCATTAAACTTGAAGACTAGGCTCTAGTTGTGGTGATGGAGGAGATGTTTTTTCTTCTTGGTTTTGAGGTTGAGGTTCAGGCATTGGGGGAAGTAACACATAAAATGTTGAACCTACACCAACTTGACTTTCTACCCAAATTTTACCACTATGCGCTTCAACAATTTGCCGGAAAATTAATAAGCCTAACCCAGTGCTACTTTCCCCAGCGGTACTTTTGACACTGGTTTTAGAAAACGGTTGAAATAGCTTATCCAATTCAGATTTGGGGATGCCTTGTCCCTCGTCTGTCACTGAAATAAGAACATCATTTTGCTTTCGAGTGGCGTGGATTTGGACTTTGGTTTGTGGATGAGAATATTTGATCGCATTGCTGATCAAATTATTGATCACTTGTTGAATTTTAGAAGCATCAACTGTCATTTCAGGAAGATTCTCATCATAGTTAAAATTCAACTGGATTTGTTTGCTTTCGGCTAAAAAACGATTTAATGAAATAGCCTCTGTTATCGTTCGCATTAAACAGGTTTGTTCAAGTTCAAGTGCTAAATTACCAGATTCAATCTTAGCCACATCAAGGAGATTGTTGACCAAATTGAGGGTAAATTGGCTAGCATTGTGAATTCGATTCAAATAATCTAATTGCTCCTCATCAAGAATTTCTAACGCTTCTTCTTGTAGCATTTGCCCATAACCCAATATCACACCCAAAGGATTACGCAAGTCATGAGCTGCCATACCCAAAAATTGATTTTTACACTCATTTTGGCGATTAGCCTCTTCAAGACGAGTGTAAAGTTTGAGGTTTTTTAAGGCGGCGGCACATTGAGTGATCATAATTTGAAGGAGATATTGATCATTATCGGTAAGGAAACCGACTTCTTCAAGATAAATAAAGCCCAAAATTTGATCATAAAGTGCCATTGGCAGTAGCAATGACTGTTTGGGTAACGGATTAATCGGTTCTTTGCCTTGTAAAATAAATTCACAGGACTTAATAATGCTGTCCACTTGGGGACCATTCATTTTTTGAGGCGAAAACTTACCGGTGCCAACTTGAATCATAATGTTGTTTTTTTTAGATACATCAGGTTCAGAAGCACACGGTACTGTACCAAGCATAGCAATCAAGCTATGTTCTCCAATATGACAGAAGCTTGTCATCTGCGTTAGTACGCCTTCCAAAAATTGCTTCATCGGTTGGATACGATAGAGGTTAGGCGCAGCTGTTAAAATTTTCTCCAAGCCTTCCCGATTAATATCTATGATCGTTAAATCTCGATAAGCTTTAAGCGTGGTTCTTAACGTGGTATAAAGCCGTTCGGTTGTCAGTTCCGTTTTATCCTTGTAGTCATCTATGTCATAGTGGTCAATGACATAGCGTTCTGGCGCGACACCGGGCTGCCCAGTACGAATAATGAGACGAATACGTTGATCGTTCAATTCAGTTCTGATGTAATTGACCAGGCGCAATCCTGCATCTTCTGTTTCCATCACCACATCAATGAGTGCGACAGCAATATCGGGTTCTTGTTTCAGAATTTCCTGTGCTTCTTTGCCAGACATGGCAGTGAGCAATTGCACGGGTTTATCTTCAAATTTTAAATCACCAACCGTTAATTTGGTGACTGCATGAACTTCAGGTTCATCATCGACAACCAGTATTTTCCATGATGATGAGGATGACAGGCTGGTCGGCATAGCATTGGTTTTTTTTGCTGGTTGTCTTTTAAAAATCTGATGAGATGCCTGCGTTTTTTCGGAATCGGATACAACTTTGTCATCCGGTTTTGCTGTTTTTTCTTTATCGCGGATTAGTTTCATAATTTTGAAAATGATAGTGATTTAAAAAGTGCTACGCTGCTTTGGATTTTTCTCGCACGTATTTTATAGCCATTCCGCTATTGAATAAAATACGGTTAATATTATATAACCTATTAATAATTATCCTATTAATTACGATTATGTTATAACGCTTTCTTATTGCCATAATTTGACCGTATTATCACCACTGGCTGAAGCAATTAAAGAGCCGGTCGGACTAAAAGTAACAGTATTGATGTAATCTTGATGGCTTTTGAATGTGCTAAGGACTCAGAATTTAATAACAGACGAAACTAAATCTGACAGGTTTGAGTGTTCAAATTTTGGAAGTTATAAAATCCTGAGTTCTAAGTAATTTGCCACTCTATAATTTCCGACAATTTTTCTTTGCAGTTCAAGTTTATGAAGTTATTAAAACTTCATTTATTCTTCATCCGTAAGTGTCCAATTTTGGCTTAGTTGTCATTATTCGTTTCGAGCTTCGCTGTGAAATCTATCGTCATTTTGAGAAATTTAGGGCGTAATGATCAAAATTTTACCAATAAAAAAATTGAGTAATTGTTGCAAGGGACAGCGCAGAAAATAATTTACGCACTCTCAACATAAGCTATTTTTTTAAAGAAATGGTGTTTGTTAAGAGCCTTTATTTCAAAACACGTATTTTATTTATTGCCTTGTCTCCAAAGTAAATAAATTGATGAACAATATTTTATATATAATTGATTTTAAAATCTAAAGTTTTATAATTTTTAAAAGTAATATTAATATTAACCATAAATAAATTTATTATGAAAAATCCCTCTCAAAAATTTATCATCAATCCGGGTGGCAAATTACAAGGCACAATCCGAGTACCAGGCGATAAATCTATTTCTCATCGTGCCATTATGTTAGGTGCTTTAGCAGAAAACACGACAACAATCAATGGCTTTTTAGCCGGTGAAGATACCCTTGCCACATTAGCCGCTTTTCAAACGATGGGTGTACCGATTAAAAAATCACAACATGGACAAATCATCATATCAGGTGTTGGATTGTATGGCTTGCAAGTGCCAGATAAGCCCTTATATTTAGGAAATTCAGGCACCTCAATGCGACTATTAACCGGCTTAATGGCTGGACAAGCATTTTCTGTTGAAATGCTCGGTGATGAATCATTATCGCGTCGTCCCATGCGGCGCGTGACAGAACCATTGGCGATGATGGGCGCAAAAATTGAGATGGCTGGCGACAAGGGAACGCCACCGTTGAAAATTCAAGGGGGACAAGGCTTACAAGGCATTGATTACACCATGCCGGTGGCTAGTGCCCAAGTCAAATCGTGTTTATTACTTGCTGGGTTATATGCTAATGGCACGACTTGTGTGACAGAGCCGGCTCCCACTCGTGATCATACTGAGCGCATGTTAGCCGGCTTTGGTTATGTGGTTAAACGAGAAGGACAGCGTATTTGTCTGCAAAGTGGTGGCAAATTACAAGGAAAATCCATTGAAGTGCCAGCGGATATTTCTTCAGCGGCATTTTTTATGGTAGGAGCCTGTATTGCTCAAGGCTCTGATATATTATTAAAATCTGTTGGCATTAATCCTACTCGCATCGGTATTATCAATATATTGCGACAAATGGGAGGTAATATTGATTTACTGAATCAGCATGAAGTCGGTGGTGAGCCTGTTGCTGATATTCGGGTACGTGCCAGTATTTTGCATGGCATTGAAATTCCAAAAAATCAAGTACCATTAGCCATAGATGAATTTCCAATCTTATTCATTGCAGCGAGTTGTGCTGAGGGAAAAACGGTATTAACTGGTGCAGAAGAATTACGAGTGAAAGAAAGTGATCGCATTAAAGTCATGGCAGACGGTTTACAAACCGTTGGTATAGATGCAACGCCAACATCAGATGGTATGATTATTCAAGGAGGACAAATACAAGGCGGGGTGATTAATAGTCATGGCGATCATCGTATTGCAATGGCATTTACAATAGCTGCATTATCTGCTAAAAATCAAATAATTATTGAAGATTGTGCTAATGTAGCCACTTCATTTCCGAATTTTGTTGATTTAGCACAAATTACCGGAATTGATATACAATTAGTGAATAGCCAATAGTGAATGGCGAATAGATGAAAATGCTGATTAAAAAAATCATCCCTATCCTCTTTTATAAAAGGAAGGCTAGGGATAGGGGGTTGAGTATGAGCTTTTTTGAGTGGGTATTTTTCATAATAAATCTTCACGCTCTTTCTCTTCACCTCCCGCTGGGAGGGGTACCGCTTGGCAGAATTTTCCTCTCTGTTGAAAAAAACAATAAATAACTGTATTATTTATTGTTTTAGCTAACTAATGGAAAAATACCACTGAACAGTCCCCCTTCCCAGTGGGATGGGGTTAGGAGAGGCAGAGTGGAGGCATGAAAAACAGAATCTCAATTTATACCTCAAACTTCTAGGGTTAGGAAATTTTACATTTCGTTTAGGATTATTTTTAGTTGGAGGAGCAATATGCCAACTTATGACTACGAACATTTAGAAGAATATTGTGCCAAGGGTAAAATATTTGAAGTTAGGCAATCCATTGATGATGATTCATTTACTCAATGTCCTTTCTGTGGTAAGCCGGTGCGTAAACACATTTCCAGAATTGGTTTAAGCATCTCAAAAACCAATACTGAACTCCGCGATCTCGGTTTTACTAAATTAGTTAAGCGAGATGATGGTGTTTATGAAAATATGACGCGGCGTGATGGAGAGAGTCGTTATATGGAAGCAGGTAAACCAGAGACTGTGCCCAATTTTTCAAAGACTATCAGTGATTAATCGGATGTGATTAACGCGATGCTCAACTTTTTATAATTCATTAAAGAATATAAAGTTTATTTCGGTGGGTTGGGCGTTCCGCCACTTCGTTGCGCTTCGCTCTATCCACCCTACCTTTAAAATCAATTTTAGTTATAAAATAAAATTGAACATCGCGTTGATTATAAAGTTTTTTTGGCTAAAATAAATAATATAGGCAAAAAATTTTCAAAACCTTTGTCTATTATTTAGTTTGTCAAGATTATATATGACAATCCAAAGTGTGAGCTTTAGGAAATTTTGCCAACGTTCACGCTTTTTTTGGACTTCACCCGACAAATCAAAATTGACAATGTACTAAAATTGGACTTCGCTTTAGCGCGAAGGAGTCCAAAATTTATTCTTGCTGAAGGTATTGCTTTTAAAAACACATTTTTAAGTTTTGTCCAAAATAAATTTTGGACTCCGTTTTAGAGCAAAGCCATCTGCTGGTGATTTTGGCACTTTTAGGGACACGGCAGTAAGTAGTATATGTTAAATACATCGTTTAAAATTAAAGGTATTTACAAATACTATTTCTTTTTGCTCTAACATTTATTGATAGTGCGTCAGTTATTTTCTGTTATGTCCCTTAACAAAGTTATTTGACATTATATTATTGTAAGTAGTAAATTATTATTGCATTTTAATTTATTTTTAAAGAGTTATTGAATAAACTCAAAATTTAGCACTTAAAAATGAAAGGGACTGGTATTTAAAAATGGGATAGGTAGCCAAAATCTGATGGTTTTGACAAACCTTTATGCAAATAGCCTTATCCTATTTTAATGATCCTAATATCCCTATAACATTATTCATAAAAAAATAAAAATATATTCACTCGTAATTCATAACGAGCAATGACAAATACTCACATCCCGGTAGTGACTATAGATGGTCCTAGCGGTGTTGGTAAAGGCACAGTCAGTTTAAGAGTGGCAAAATATTTAGGCTGGCATACGCTTGATAGTGGCGCACTTTATCGAATACTCGCTTTAGTAGCACTACAAAATGAAGTGTCACTAAAAGATGAAGACACGTTGGGCACGTTAGCACACAATTTAGAAGTCCAATTTGTGCCGAAATCAGATTTAAGTGCCATACAAGTTATTCTTAATGGACAAGAGGTATCTCAAGCATTACGCAGTGAATCTTGTGGTGGTGCTGCCTCACAAATTGCTACTTTAGCAAAAGTACGCCAAGCACTATTAACTCGACAGCGTGCCTTTCGTCAACAACCGGGCTTAGTCGCTGACGGGCGAGACATGGGTACCATCGTTTTTCCTGACGCGCCTATCAAGTTTTTTTTAACGGCCAGTATTGAGGAACGCGCCCATAGACGTTATAAACAGTTGAAAGAAAAAGGGATAAATGCTATGCTGTCTAATCTGATCAAAGAAATAGGAGAACGTGATCAACGCGACAGTACACGCACTATAGCCCCTTTAATCGCCGCTACTGAGGCATGGATTATTGATACAACAGAAGCTCAGATTGAACCGGTGGTGGCACGTATATTATCTGTTATAAGTGAACAGTTATCAGTCAATTCTTAATTGAAACAATCTATAAGAACTGATGTAAAACACATTTTTATAAGTTGAGAATAGTATTTAACTGATAACTTAAATTGGTAACTGATAACTTAAACATAAACATAAATTTAAAATATGAGCGAAAGCTTTGCTGAATTATTCGCGGAAAGTGAATCTGAAAAAAATATGAAGCCCGGCAGTATTGTCATGGGCATAGTGGTAGATATACGTCAAGATCAAGGTTTAGTCATCGTCAATGCGGGTCTCAAATCGGAAGGGGTTATTCCAATTGACCAATTTATTGATGATGCGGGTCAACTTGAAATCGCGCCTGGTGACCATGTTGAAGTTGCTTTAGAAGCAGTAGAAGATGGGTATGGAGAAACCAAATTATCTCGTGAAAAAGCCAAACGGGCAGCAGCTTGGGCAGCACTTGAACATGCTTATGATACGCATGAAACATTGACTGGTATTATCACTGAAAAGGTTAAAGGTGGATTTACCGTTAATGTTAATGATATTCGTGCCTTTTTACCAGGGTCGTTGGTTGATGTACGTCCAGTGCGTGATACCACGTATTTGGAAGGTAAACCACTTGAGTTTAAAGTCATTAAACTGGATAAACGACGCAATAATGTTGTTGTTTCGCGTCGTGCTGTCGTTGAAAAAGAGAATACCCAAGAACGTGAAGCTTTATTAACCGTCATGCAAGAAGGCATGGTACTACCAGGTATCGTCAAAAACTTGACGGATTATGGTGCGTTTGTTGATTTGGGTGGCGTTGATGGGCTATTACATATTACGGATATGGCTTGGCGACGCGTTAAACATCCTAGTGAAGTGGTTAATGTGGGCGATGAAGTTGAAGTCAAAGTCCTTAAATTTGACCGTGAGCGTATTCGAGTTTCTTTAGGACTTAAACAATTAGGTGAAGACCCTTGGCTTGATATTGCGCGTCGTTATCCGGAAGGAACACGCTTATTTGGCAGAGTCACCAATTTAGCCGACTACGGCTGTTTTGTAGAAATTGAAGAAGGTGTCGAGGGATTAGTACATGTATCAGAAATGGACTGGACTAATAAAAATGTTCATCCTTCAAAAATTGTACAGGTAGGTGATGAAGTTGAAGTCATGGTGCTTGACATTGATGAAGAGCGTCGCCGTATCTCGCTAGGAATCAAACAATGTCACGTTAATCCTTGGGAAGAATTTGCTACTACTTATAACAAAAATGATAAAGTAGTGGGGCATATTAAATCCATCACTGATTTTGGGATTTTCATTGAATTACCAGGTAATATTGATGGCTTGGTACATTTATCTGATATTTCTTGGAATGTGGCGGGTGAAATAGCTGTCCGTAACTACAAGAAAGCTGATGAAGTTGAAGCCGTTGTGTTAGCTGTGGATGCAGAACGTGAAAGGATATCTTTGGGTATCAAGCAATTGGATAAAGACCCTTTTTCTAACTATGTGGTCCAATATCCCAAAGGCAGTATTGTGAAGGGGGTTGTGAGTGAGGTTGAAAATACTAAAGCCGTTATTCAATTGGGAGAGGGGGTAGAAGGTTTCTTACGGGCTCAAGAAATTGCTTATGAGCGTGTTGATGATGCGCGTCGTTTCTTGAAGGAAACTGAGGAGATAGAAGCTAAAGTCATTGGTGTGGATCGTAAAAAACGTATGATCAACCTATCGATTAAAGCATTACTGTCGGCAGAAGAAGCCGCTGCTGTTGAAGATTATAGCAATGCACAACCAACACTCAAGCCAACTCTTGGTGATTTAGATGTTTTCAAAGAACATGGCGAAAACCAAGAAGAAGAATAAATACTGCTATGGGACACGGTAGTAAATAATCTACGTGAAATACGTCGTTTGAAATAGAAATTTTATACATAAGCTATTTCTTAAAGAAATAGCATTTGTTGATAATGCTTTCGAGGCTAAAGTTTCTCCGAAACTTTAGCCTCGAAAAGTTATTTTCTGCTACGTCCCTATCAGTTAGGCGCTGGGGTAATGAAAATGATGAATGGTGAATTAGTTAATTCATCACTTATCGTTTTTCATAAGGCAATCAATTTGAAAACTAAAATCTAAATCAAGCACTACCCCCAATTAGGCACTATCAAAAAATAACTGGTAAAATTTTCAGAATGTTTCGGGAATGAGGAATAAATTCCCGAAATATCAAAATAACTTAAAATTATCTCAGCAATGTCATTAAAACATCCAAAATAAATTTTGGACTCTGCAATAACACGGTTTTTTGGAATGCAAAAATTGATGATCGGAAAAAAGCTAGGTTTACCTCCTTTTTTTCAATATGACATTGTCAAGTTATTTACCATGCCTTATCTGTGAACAGTCATCTCTGATACCTGATACCTGATACCTGATACCTGATACCTGATACCTGATACCTGATACCTGATACCTGATACCTGATAC
>Ga0233403_10000165_pt1 | contig 29598 bp, 25 predicted proteins | sample Na_oxic_1_MG_FD_179866 | JGI IMG/M metagenome (GOLD analysis project Ga0233403, IMG submission 179866) | Seawater microbial communities from Saanich Inlet, British Columbia, Canada - Na_oxic_1_MG | ecosystem: Environmental > Aquatic > Marine > Inlet | place: Canada: British Columbia | collected...
TTCAAACCCCCTTAGATAGTAGGATTTTACCTACACCAATATTCAAAATTATAAATTTTAAAATAAAATTTACGACCACTTATTTATTAGGTGACCAACGTGTCACACATCCTGATTCAGACAATTATTCATAGGGCCCCAAATCATACAACACCAATTTGCCCCGCGTGAGTGGCACGGCTATCCAGCAGTTTTGGTTGGGGATGCAACGAAAGTCAAAATCCCAAAGCGGTGTATAGTTACCACCTCCTCTATTAGCCGGCAAACGCAAGCTAAACAACTCACTGCCATTTGTTAAATCCCACATTTTGACAGTAGCATCTGCACTAACGGTTGCTAGCTGTTGACTATCGGGACTGAAAATGGCGCGGTATATTGCGCTTTCATGCCCTGCTAGGCGATATTGTTCTTGACCATTTTGAGTAGCATAAATATGTACAATATGATCACGCCCAACGCTAGCTACTTTTTGATTATCAGGACTGAGGGTTGCCCACGTTAATTGATCATCTGCTTTGGGAAATTCTTGTAATAGTGTGGGTGGATTGGTATTAAGGTTCCATAAGCGTAGAATAAAATCCTCTATTCCACTACTTAATAGACGTGTGCCATTGTTATCAAAAACAACTGATGCTACGTTTCCTTCGTGGGCTTTAAAAAACTGTTTTTGCTCAGTACCCACTGTAAATAAAACAATCTGTCCGTCATAACTGGCAGTGGCGAGGGTTTTACTATCGGGAGAAAAGGCGACAGCGTGGACAGCCCTTTTATGTCCCGTGAAGGTTTGTGGTGCTTGTAATTTGTTTTCTTGCACTTGCCATAGTTTAGCCGTGTTATCAAGACTCGCAGAAGCCAATAAATTACCCTCAGTATTAAACATGAGGCGTGTTACATGTAAACTATGCGCTTCTCCATATTCCGATAATAATTTGGCATCCGGCAATGAATATAAACGCAAGGCCCCATCCTCAAATCCAACGGCGACGATGTTACCATCCGGGGCAATGGCAGTGGAAGAGGCTTTAAAAGGCAAATCCACCACTTTTTGATGAGGAAAATCCAGCGTCCAACGTCGCACCGTACCATCCTTACTAGCACTGAAGATTTGTCCTTTATAAGAGGCGATGCCGGTAGCCGCGGCACTATGTCCTTGTAATACGCCAGTCGTTATCCCGGTTTTAGTATCCCATACTCGTAAGGTTTTATCGGCACTGGCGGAAACTAAATAATGCCCCTTTTCTACAAAACTTAAATCAAAAACGCGATTTTGATGTCCGCGTAAAATAGATGAAACATAAAAATTCGTGATTTTTCCTAAATCCCATATAGAAACCTCTTTGGGTGCCATTTCAATATTCCATAATCGAATATTGTTATCACTACTATCACTGATAGCGAGAATTTTATCATCAGGGCTTAAAGCTATCCCATAAGTAGGCTTTCTACCCAAAATTTTCAGTGCATCACCAGTATTGACATCCCACAAACCAACGATATTATCATAAGATGCACTGACTAATATTTTTCCGGTTGAATTAAAAGCCAGTCCATCTGAAATGATAGGATATCTATGGTACTGTGTAATAGTACGCACTTGTTCGCCGGTATCTACATTCCATAAAGTAATATTATTGTCATCTCCACCACTAGCTAACAAGCTACCATCGGGACTAACTGCTAGTGCATTGACTTTACCGGGAGCTTGCCATTCCTGTAATTTTTCACCTTCCAACGACCAAATAATAATACGACTATCATCACCGGCACTGGCAAGCCATTGGTTTTGTGGATGAAAGACAACAGCCCATACATCACCTTGATGCCCTTCCAACCGCTTGACTAATTCACCATTCTCAATATCAAACAATACCAGCGTCCCATTTTCCCCAGCGGTAGCTAATAATTTACCATCAGGACTCACGGCAACATCAAGAAGTTGTGCGCCGGCCCCTTCATAGACTTTATCGGCTTCACCACCCATAATGTTAGTAAATCCAGCCAACAGATTGCGGGCATGGCGGCGGGTGGCTGGTATTTCTGTATCCAGTTGGCGGCTTTCTGCTAACACCTCTTTTGCAGCAGCATAATCTTCACCTCGTGCTAATAGAGAAACATGGGTTAATTGGGATTCAAATAGACTGGCAGTGCGAGCTTGTTTGGCTTGTTCAGCGGTTTGTTCTGCTTTGACGGCGGTTTGTTCAGATTCAATGGCCCGATTACGTTCTGAAAGGGCCCAAACAATTAATCCCACCATTACCACGAGAAAAATCGCTAAACTCCAAATAGTCCGTCTTTGGGCTTTCACTTGATTGGCTTGGATTTGAGCTTTTAAGGCTTTTTCATTTTCGCTTTGTTCTAAGTTTTGACTCTCATTTAAAAAACGATGATCGGCTTCGCTGATACTTTTGTTTTGGGCCCACTCTTGGGCCTTTTGTAAGGCTTGCCCACGTAATAGATAAGATTCATCTTGTTCGTTAGAATCACTCCAAGCGTTGAAGGATTCGGCATACGGACGCAGGGAAGTTAAGATTTTTTCGACCCAACGTTGATCAAAAACGTGGGCATAAATTCGATTGTAAACTTTTAATTGACTTTGCTGTCTAACCACTAAGCCGGATAAACGTAATTCTAATTGTTCACGGGTATCATCCGCCCTGATTGCGCCTTCATCTAAAATCTGTTGATAAAGTCCTAATAAGCGTCCAGTGGTTTGTCCGCCTTCGTGTAAAATTCTATCGCGGATGTATTTTAAGTGGATGGGTTCATCTTGGATTTCCCAATGCTCCACGATTTTCGTTTGCACCAATTGCTCAACCCACGCTGCTGCTTGTCCTTCTGGAATCGGTGTCTCCGCTTGACTGATTAAATGACATAATTTTTGCGTTAAAAACGGTTGTCCGCCGGTCCAAATTAATACGATTTGTAACAAGGCTTTTGGGTTATCGGTTTTTGCCGCTAACCCGTTGGCTAATGGCAAAGCTTCGTCTAATTGAAATCCGGTTAAATCAATCGCTTTGCCAATATTAAACGGCGTTAATTTTCTATCCGCAATTAAATCGCCCGGACTCGCAACGCCCAAAATGCCAAACGTGAGGCGATGATAAGCCGGATTATCGGAACGCTTGTTATAGCAAGTGCGAATCAACACAAAAAAATCTTGCCCAAAGCGTTTAATCGCATCACTTTCATCCACAAAAATAATGATATGCTCTGAGCGTTCTGCCAAAATCTTGTCGAAAAACTCACTTAAATGCTGCACTGGCGAGAGTAAACTATGTTGCTGCCACCAACTATTCACATCAAAATCGGTTAACTTCAACTCTTTCGCAATAATATTAATGATACCGGCATACCACTGTTCTTTAGTTGTCTCTTCACTCTCGCTCCCAATCTCAGTAATATCAATGTTGGCACAAGCCACTCCTTGCGCTTGTAATCGCCGCGCCACGCGCACCCGCAAACTGGATTTGCCCATTTGCCGTGCATTCAGCACATAGCAAAACTCGCCATTTTTTAAGCCTTGGTAAAAATCTTCATCGGCTTGGCGTACCACGTACATTTTATTATCGGCGGGCACATTGCCCCCGATGGTGTATTGATAGTTTGACATATACGTTTTTTAAATCTTAGTGACGTGGGAGTGTCACGGTATGGGTCCCAACGCTAGAACGTTGGGACCAGAAAAACGGTTGTATTTGATTAAATATTACCATATTCTTTGAATACCATAGGCATCAAAAATTTTGTCCTTACTTAAAATAGGAATATTTTCTACTAAACTTTGAGCAATAATGATCCGATCAAATGGATCACGGTGATGAAATGGTAACTCTGCAACTTTTATTGCATGTTGAAAACGGATATCTAATAGCTCAATTGCATTTTCCTGAAGTTGCTCTAATATAAAAGGACCTATTGGCTGAACAATGTCTAATTTACCCAAATTGACTTTAATAGCAATTTCCCAGACACTAGCGATACTTAAGTAAAATTGGTTTTCTTGTGTTAAAAACAAATGATTGACTGTTTCACTCAGTTTGGACGAATACAATTGATTAATTAACCATAAAAATGTATGTGTGTCTAACAAAAACGTCATGATTGATATCCTTTAAAATCTTCCAGAGGTTCATCAAAATCTTTAGATATTGTGAATAAACCGGTTGCTGTGCCTAACCGCCGTTGACGTTTTTGCTCCTTGGATTGATTGATAGAAAGTGGCGATAATATGGCAACAGGCGTATTTTGTTGGGTAATCAAAATAACTTGTCCTTCAGACACTGCATTAAGTAATTCTGCTATTTTGGCTTCCTCGGCATTCACAGTAAGCATGGTTTGGTTCATAGGAGTTTCCTTTAAAGGTTTTCTAAGTTAATTATCTGAAATGGTTGTTATTTTATCCTTGTTTTTTGTACATGGACATTATCAAGAAACCACAGAAATGTGTGTATCAAGCAAAATACTCATCAGTCAGAAACCTTCAAAGTTTTGGAAACCTTGAAGGTTTTTCACCAACCGTGTTTTTGACTTCAAAGTTTTAGCTTTGGCAAATTTCACAAACGTTTATTAAAATACCGCCGATACAAATCACACAGCGGCATGACTTCATCATCCTTGATTTTAATTAAACCCATACTACGCAGTCTAAATACTTCTTTGATCTCTCTGATGGGGAGCGGATGATTGGCACTCATCACCATTTTAGTCTCATTCACCAATTCTGGATGTTTTTCCAAATTCAAGCGGTGTCGGCGTAGATGATCTGAGTAGGGCCCATCTTCATAAGGGCCCACCTTTACAATTTTTTCTAAAGTCAATCGGTTATGCGAAATCTGATAAAGTGCCACTTGCACTAAATAAGGATGCCCTCCAACCAATTGAACAAGTTGTTCTATTTGCTCATCTGTGAAAGCCTGTTGATATCGTAGGGCTAAATCCCGCACTTGTTCTGGCGTAAATTCGGGTAAATCAACGGCAATGCCCACATTAAACGGCGATTGATCCATTTTGAGGGGCACATAGACTTCTTGAGAATGCGTAATGACCATACGGAGTTTATTCCAAGGTGCTTCATTTTTACCCTTTTCATGCCATGCTCGTAGCAGTGCAAAAAAATCAGCGGCGATGGCTTGATGCTCGAAAATCCTATCCACTTCATCCAAGCCCAAAACCAAAGGCTCGGTGATTTCAGGCAATAAGAATTTTTCAAAATAATTACTACATTTGGGCTTGCTACCTAACACTCCTTGCCAATGTTCCGTTAATTTATTGGGTAAATTCAATTGTTCGGTAACACTGCCACAAAACCAGTATAAAAACCGATCCAGACTACTAAATATATCACTATCCGCTTCTTGAAAAGATAAATTCACTGTTCGATACTCTTGTTGCTCAGCATGATCTAAAATCCGTACAAGCAATGACGATTTACCCATTTGGCGCGGTGCCTTAATCCGAATTAAGGCATTGGGATGAACAATATTTTCATAACAATCTGATTCAATTGATGGACGTTCCACGTAAAAAGGTGAATTTAAAGGCATCGTGCCACTTGGCTCCATCATTGGCTCTTGATTACGCTTAAATCTTTGCCGACGGAAATAAGCCACCAAACTCCATTTTTTGATACAGCCACTACAAAGATGATCAGTAGCGGCTAAAAAACTGATAATAGTTACTAAAGTGCCGACTAACCACGCAATTATTTCAAACATCATTTGATTCCTTCATAATAAAAAATTGAGGAGTCCAAAATTTATTTTGGACACGGACTCCAAAATACATTTTAGACTCCAATTTTTAACTTTAATGATTTGCTATTCCCAATTAGCAAATCTAATATTGACGTTTGATAATATATTCTGCTATCCAACGCAACGGATCGGCTTTTTGGTCAAAATCGCTGAGGCTTGTAATAGCATCAGTGATTAATTCTTGGGCCATTTGTTTGGCTTGGTTGAGTCCTAATAAGGATGGATAAGTGACTTTATTATGAGCAATATCAGCCCCTTGCGCTTTACCTAACACAGTCGTGCTAGATTCAACATCTAAAATATCGTCTTGAATTTGAAAGGCTAAGCCAATACACTTGGCATAATGGTCCAATTTTTCTAATTGATTGACTTCTATCACATTACAAGCCAACGCACCCATTTTGACACTGGCTCGAATGAGTGCGCCAGTTTTATGGATGTGCATATTTTCTAATTCAGCGACATTTAAAGAACGCCCAACAGATTCCATATCAATCGCTTGTCCGCCAGCCATACCGCGTGATCCACTAGCCAATGCGAGAGTTTCAATCATTTCTAAGCGTCGTTTGTCACTATTTTGTAAATTTTTATCATGACTCAGCACATAGAATGCGAGTGTTTGCAAGGCATCACCCGCTAAAATCGCGGTAGCTTCATCAAAGGCTTTGTGGCAAGTCGGTTTTCCACGCCGCAAATCATCATCATCCATAGCTGGTAAATCATCATGCACTAATGAATAGGCATGAATAAGTTCAACAGCACTTGCGGGAGCATCTAATGATATTGGATTCACATTAAGAGCGGCACCGGTTAAATAGACAAGTAATGGACGGACTCGTTTTCCACCATTAAATACGGAATAACGCATCGCCTCATGTAAATGTATGGGCTGAATCGTTGTCATGGGCAACCAGGTATCTAAAGCACTTTCAACCCGTTGCCGGTAAGTGGTCATTAATAACTCTAAAGACATAAATAATGGTTAATGGTTAATGGTTAATTGTTAATTGTTAATTTATACCCGTACAAAGTATAATTTACTTTGAATGGGATTCTTTTGTATTTTAGCATTTTGAAAATTTTTCATGATATAGCACTTATCACTTGAATATACCCCGGATCGCCTTCGACATAATTCGACATGATTCGACAGGCTCATCAACCGCTCAGGCTACGGTTGCCTGAGCTTGTCGAAGGCAACAAATCAAAATATTGGTATCCACACAAGTGAATATTGCTATATTCATAGGAAAAGTGAATAACTGAATAATTGATAATTGATAACTGATAACTGATAACTGATAACTGATAACTGATAACTGATAACTGATAATTATGCTATATTTACAAATTCAAACGAATGTTGAAGTAAAACCGGAACTGCACACGATGTTACTGGAAACAGCGTCACGAACTGTGGCTCATGCGTTGAGTAAACCGGAAAGTTATGTGATGGTGGCCCTTAACGCCAATATTCCAATGTGCTTTGCCGGAAATAGGCAACCCACAGCGTTGTTAATACTGGAAAGCATTGATTTACCAATAGATAGTACGCCGGCGTTATCGCAAGATTTATGTTTGTTCATAGAAGATGTGCTTAAAATTCCTAGAGATAGAGTGTATATAAGATTTGTCAATGCAGAAAGGTGGTCATGGGGCTGGAATGGTCGAACGTTTTAAAGGGAAAAGGAAGATGACATTCAAAATAAATTTTAGCCTCCCCAAAAAACTTGGAGAGTTTAGAATCTAAAATTTATTTTTGAGGAGGGTTTGGAATCCAATCAAGGCAAAAATTTCTTTGAAACTTTTGCCTTGATTATTTATTTTGGCGATTGTGTCGCATAAAAATGTTGTACAAATTCTTCTAAATTTTCCTCAGCAATCGCTTGTCGTAAACTTTGCATGAGTTTTTGATAGTAATGTAAGTTATGTAAGGTATTCAAATGAGAACCTAAAATTTCTTTAACCTTATCTAAATGATGCAAATAAGCACGACTATAATTTTGACAAGTATAGCAATCACAAGAGGAATCTAGTGGGTTGGTATCATTGCGATATTGACTATTGCGAATCCTAATAATGCCAAAGAGAGTAAATAAAAAACCATTACGCGCATTTCGAGTTGGCATCACACAATCAAACATATCAATGCCACAGCGAACCGCTTCCACAATATCAGCTGGTGTGCCAACTCCCATCAAATAACGGGGTTGATTAGGTGGCATTTGAGGTGATAGAAAAGTTAAAATGCGTTGCATTTCTTCTTTAGGTTCTCCCACTGATAAGCCACCAATGGCATAACCATCAAAACCAATGTCTATTAATCCGGCTAAAGAAGCTTGCCGTAAATGTTCATACATTCCACCTTGCACTATACCAAATAGGGCAGCCGAATTCTCGCTATGCGCTTGTTTGGAACGTGCTGCCCATCGTAAAGAGAGTTCCATTGACTCACGCGCTTGTAGTTCAGTAGCGGGATAGGGAGTACATTCATCAAAAATCATCACAATATCTGCCCCTAATGCCCGTTGTACTGCCATAGATTCTTCTGGTCCTAGAAATACCTTGTCACCATCTATGGGAGAACGAAATGTCACTCCTTCTTCACTAATGGTTCGTGTTTCTCCTAAACTAAACACTTGAAAACCACCAGAATCTGTGAGGATGGGTCGGTCCCAGTGCATAAAGTGGTGTAAATCACCATGCTCTGCAATAACTTTGGTACCAGGGCGTAACATTAAGTGAAAGGTATTACCTAAAATGATGTCGGCACCAGTGGCACGAACCTGTTCAGGTGTCATCGCTTTGACAGTACCATAAGTGCCAACTGGCATAAAGGCAGGGGTTTCTACAGTACCGCGTGGGAAATGTAAACGGGCACGACGAGCAAGTCCGTCAGTAGCAAGTAGCTCAAAATCCATTATTCAGTTATCAGTTATCAGTTATCAGTTATCAGTTATCAGTTATCAGTTATCAGTTTCACTTGATGTTCACATTTATTGGTATCGAAAATTGAAATTCCAAGCATTTGGTTTTTTTCCATGAAAATCATCTCATGTTTCAAATGGATTTACCCATGAAAATCATCACATCAAGGTCACACCCAACTCAGTAATGCGAACGGTATGATTAAAGATTGAGGTTAAAAGCCTCATAAAAATATATTTATAATAATATCATATTTAACTAATGTTACGCATTCTTCTTGATATAGCAAAGCTCGTACAAAATAATTGAATACCACAGAGAAAAAATCTTAATCAATTGTTTACGCCATCCAAATATTTTTAAGGGATCGCATGTAGATTAATTCAGGTTCATCTTCGTCAGCCCTTATGATACCCTCATCTTTCAAAATACCGACTTTTATCAATGAATCAACCAGTTGTTCTGTGACTTCTTTGTAATGATCCATATCTTCTTTTGAGCCGTTAGGAAAGGGCCAATCATCATAAGTATCTGAAACGAAACTAATATCATCACCTAAATTCTGAAGTAAGTACCAAGTGGTCATGGTAGCTGATATCGGGCTTCCGGCGAGTTCACGCGCTTTTTCAGCCGGGATATGTAAAAACATCACCATTTCTTTCTTCGTATAATTGACTAAGGTGTAACCAACGCCCATATTATTTTCCTTTATGCCATCTAAAACCTTCCAGGTTTTTAAAACCTCGAAGGTTTTTACCAAACTTATCCAGGTTGTTTTTTACCTCAAATGGAGGTCACGCTCCTTAAAGAAATAGTATTTCTCATTAAAAATCAACAATAACCAGGTTTTTTACGATACTGATTCGATTGATTTTCCAAATGTTTTAGCAACGCCATCATATTAATTGAAAAAGTTCGCACTTGGTCTGGAAGGGGCCCTTTGCTGGTTTGAGGTTTAGGAAATGTTAATGAATCGGCTTGATGCCCAAGATTTTCTTCACCAATGATAGTGTCAAGGGCATCCAGTTTAGCATCCAACAATTTTATGAGTTTCCTTAAATTTGATTTGTAGGGAGGTATATTTAAAGTAATCCCATTCGTTGATAAACAAAATCCAGATCATTTGGCAACGGACAGGTTTGTAAAATCTTTGTTCTTCTAATTTCAGTATCTTCTTGCCCAAGAAACCGGTTTAACACTTGATGAACATGTTCACGGTAAAACTTTTTTCCATGTATCCATTGTTTCAATTGCTCTACTTCATCTTTTGCCATCACTTCGCTTAGACGATTTTTGAACTGGGTAAAAAGTTTTTCTGGTTCAAAAAAATTATGCCAATTTAGAAGTATTTCCTGAATTTTATCATCATCTTGAGCATTATTGAACTCTAATAGTGCGTATTTAAATCCAAGTTCTGTAATACCTTCCCACAATGGGTTGATAATAGTCCATAAGACACCATGCCTTAACCATTTATCTTTATCGCTCAACAGTTCGGTTTTGAATTGGGGAAAACCTCTAGTCATTTTTGCTTTTTGATTTTCGGGTAATGCTTCCCAAAGTTCATCTGGGCAAATGAGATAATTTTCCAAGCAAAAACGTGGAAGTATCAGAAGATTGGCTAAGTGCCTTTGTTCTTGTGAAATCCGTTCTTCTGACCATTCATCACGATCAATTAATCCGAGCCAAGTGGATTCAAGTTTAAGAATATCAATAACTTTTTGTTTACCATTCGCATGAGCTACAATCCAGTTATCTTCCCAACCAGAGAATTTACGGTTAAGTAGTTCGCTATAAGCGTCAGCATCATCTTCGCCCTCAACTAATAAAACTTTTTTTCCAGTATTTCCAACGTATTCTTCCCGAATTTCTTGTAATCTTTTATTTGCACCACGACTCATAAATTCTCTCCTAGTTTGATACGTTGATCACGAGTTTCGTATCGATTCCAAACATCAGGCGAATGAGAGGCGATAAACAATTGCCCTTTTTTCTTTTCAACTTGCGATTCCAGTTGAGCAAGAAAACCAGGAATAATGGAAGGATGCAAATAATGATCAGGTTCGTCGATCATAACAATTCCACCGGGTTCTAGCCAACGATTGACAAGATATAATTTGATCAGTATTTGTCGTTCTCCAGAACTCAGCATATCAAGCGTGTGTAATTGTCCACGTTTTTTGTGAATGTTCACTTGAAGACGGTTTTTGCCCTCCTGTTGTTTAACTTCAGGATTAATTTCCTTACCATATAAACAACTATTTAAATAACGAATGACCTCGTGATATTTATGTAATTCGACGACTTTCAAATTGATGAGAGAAGCTTCTAATTGTCCTTGCCAATCTTCGGACACTTGATACTTGAATAACCACCGTAAACTAGAATCTTCCGGCAGCATTTTACCTACACGACGATTGGGTGAAACCCATCGACATTCTTCAGCATCCAGATAAATCATATTGGGTGTCTTAGCCGCCTCAAAACTTACAATCAACTTTTTTCTGGCTTCTGACCAATTATAAAACCATTTTTCATCCGGAAGTAATAGGTCATTTTTCTTATCCGTTATCACTTCTCCAATCCATTGCGTGTTAGGATGTTTGGCTTTAATTTCTTCAAACCAAGCCTTATTACCAAAAACGATACCCACTGAGGTTGAAACATCAGGTAACTCTGTCAAAATAATCGCAATTCCTCCCCATTGTTGTAGCCACTTTTTATTTGAAGTGTTGTTGTTGGGTAATTTTTCACGATTATCTAACCAATAACCAGTGGCTTGCCACATTTCAGCAATGGCCCTGAAAACCAGAGATTTTCCAGAACCATTTGGTCCAGAAAATAGAATACGGCTAAAAATTTTGTCGCTCCACTCGTCATAAAACTCTAATTTTCGATTGTCGATGGGGCCAAATTTATTAAGATAAATAGCTTGTATTTTCATAATTTTATATTCTACAGTTTTTCGGAAAATAGAAGTTCTATAGCACTTCTCACTTGAATGAACCCTAGAATACTTTTTCGGAGGAGCACAAAAAATGTTCGGCTTAAGAGTTCTATCCAAGAAAAATAAATTCAAAGAACTATTTGAGCCTATTTTTTCAGACCTGAAAGGCTACAGATGGCTTTTTGGATGTGACTCCTTTTTTCTTCCTATGTTTATGGCGGAAAAAAGTGACTATGATTATGAAAAAGAAAAATACGTTAGTGGTGCTGGTGTCGAGTTTGAAAATGATATGACAGCACTTCATGATTCTGAAGATTGGTGTTTTTCCAAAACCGATATTTTGTCAAAATATGGAGAAGGTGTTAATGAGGATTGGAATGGTATTTTTGGCTTTCAAAAAATGCTCATTCAACCTCACGATTGGGTGAAAAAATATTCTGAAGTAAAGAATCAAAGCGAATTCGTAAACCGTACCGTAGATATATGCTTTCTGAATGTCGATGCTGCCTATTGGGAAATCCATTGTAAAAACCAACAATGGATAGCAATTATCAAAGAGCATTTACGCTCATTACCAAAGGTTGAAAGCTATGCCTGTGATATTAGCAAAAGTTATGGGCTGTGAAATTGTCCTTATTATATTTCAGGAATGAAGAATGAATTCCCGAAACATCAAACCTGACATCCACCTAAAGTTTGGATTCCTTATCCTCCGTATCAGCATGTTTGGATAATAACATGATATTTAATAATGCCAAAGATTTAGAACTCACAAATTAAGCTTAACACATAAAACTTTGATTATATAATGAGTTTGTTCGATATACGTCTCAAATAAAGGCTTATTTTTCTCCTTAATATCGGTTTATTTACCTGACATTCAATGAAAATCTGAAACATATTCATAAAAATGAATGACTGATTTCACTTTACAGTAGAAAATTCGGGAGCATCTTCTGTCATCACTGCCACGCCCCATTTTGAAAATGTCTGCACTGTATTGAGTGTATTTTTTACCATTAATGGCTATTTTTCCATACTTATGCTTTCTAATGTCAATATCTATATCATAAACAACTTGAGTCATAGAACCGATAAATCTTTCTTTATATTCATCATCTTCATCAACTAACCGCTCTCGTTCTATCGTTTGCCAAAAAAAGTCATCAAAAACATAATATTGATGTTTTAATTCTGAATCCCAATTATCATTGATAATACGTTGTTGATAAAGTATTTCAATGGATGTTCTCAAACGGGTTTCACTGATGACATCTTCTGATAAAAAGCGCGTTATATCCAAGAGTTGAACGATATGGTGAGTTATCTTGATAAACTCAGATTCAGTTTCTATGTTAGTTTGATGACATTCTGGACTTAATAAATAGAGAAGTAAGTCATTGGAATCGCAAGACAGACAATGCTCTAACAGATTATTCCATTCTGTCAACACTTTATCAGGAACAAAGTGATTTTTAAATTGAAAACGGGGGATGTCTTGATGAGAAATTACACCTGAATTTGGACACCACTCCGATCTTCTTTGGAGTAATTCTGGCAAAATTTTGTCATTAAATAGCCTTGTATAAAACGCTTGAATTTTAGGCTCATTTTTAAATGGATTATTGCTGTATATTTGGGCAAATAACGCCTCAGTCATTTTGAATTTGACTAATTGATAGCGTGTATCTGTATTTCCCTCAATATTTTCTAGGTACTCAAGAATCGTGTTGAGGGAAACGAAAATGTCAGAGTAAATTCTATCATGCCAGGCCTCTTCAGTAATCGCTAAATAAACCGGATCAAGGTAATTTCTCATTTTTTCTTAACGAACCCCATACGCTTTTTAAGAGTCGCAGCTACCAGTTCTCTTGAATCATCTTCATCAAAAAAATGAACGGGCCAATTTTCAATTTCACCGTATTCATTAATCATAATCGCTTGAGTGATTGAGGTTTGTTGTTGTTCATCAAAGCTAACAAAAATAGTGTTAAGGAGCCTTCTGGTTTCATCAGATTCTTCTTGGGCAACTCTCAGGTATAAGCGCTTGATTAAATGTTCGCTATGTGTTTCAACAATGATTTTTTTGCCGGCCTTTGCCATACAAATCAGAAAATCAGCCAATTTAGATTGTAATGAGGGATGTAAATGAATTTCGGGTTGTTCCAGAATAATGGTTTCTCCCGGTTTGGTTCGTAAACATTCCACTAACACCGGTAAAATTTGACTCACACCAAAGCCCACATCGGGTAAACAAACTTCTATACCAAAAGCATCTAATTTAATTTGATTCGTAGTGCGTTTTATAGCCGGTGTTGGCATTAACTGAGGCAGTTTCATAAATGATAACCACACGTTGAGTGCTTCCATCATTTGATCAGAGGTTCGATATTCATATTCCTTAATCTGTTTTCCCTCATAAATACATTTATAGTAAGGGGGGATGGACTGTTCTTGTTCTGATGCCAGAACAATGGCAGTATATTCACCTTTGACACCAATATTCATTTTGCCGATTTCATTAATTAAATAGAATCGTTGCGGCGCTTTGCGTAATGGCCCTAAATATCTGAAAGTTAACCAAAATTGTCTTAGATATTGAGTGGCCAGTTGGTAAGAGGTTCTCGTTAACTCTACCGTTTTTTTCGCTTTATGTGCTTTTCCCTTATTTAATACAGCTATTACAGCTATCGTTTTGTCAATAAATGATAGGTATTCTGGCTTTCCTTTGGGTTTCAATTGCGTCTTCACTCGACGTAAAACCTCGTCACTCTGTTTAACAAAGTCACCATTCACCACATAAGGAAATAGCCCATAAAATGTCACTTGGATATCACTAAAATGAATTTCATCAATAACTGCTTGGGCAAACAAGGTATTAGTCCACTTAAATTTAAAAATGTCATCCGCTGGTTTTTTGTAGAACCAGATAGACAAAAAATCAGGCAAAGAAATACCCCTTAGTTTGAGATGATATTTTTCATCTTTTGCTCTTGTCAGTTCATAAGAAAAAGGTGAGTTGAGTTCTCGAAATTGAAAACGACTGACTCGTAATGTGTTTTGATTGTCTTGAATGTCACTGGCAACGCTTTCAATTTCTACCTCAATTTCTACAGAAAGATTGCTATTTTTAGTTGGGTGGATAGAATCGTTCATTTCTCCAGACAACTTCCATGTCAATGACATTTTCTGATTCGTTTCATGTTTATAAATCACATCTGTCCAATCACCTAAATGTGCCAGCGCATTTTCGCCATCAAGAATTAAGGGTTCTTGAGTGTCAAAATCAAAAGATGCAGTGTAGTTTCTGGCACTGGATTGTTTCATTAACAAAAGACTTTGAATAATTGAACTTTTTCCAGAATTGTTAGCACCACAGATGACAGTCAATGGTTTGAGATCAATTGGTTCTAGTTTTTTAAAGCCTTTAAAATTGGCTAAGGAAAAGCTTACTAACATGATAGACTTCTTCGATTTCTGATACAAGAATTTTGCTGATGGTAATGGATTTTGGGGATACCGGAAAATAATGGGGATTTTCCCTTCAGAAAGGGCGAACACGTAGGTTCGCCCCTACGCCAAATATTGTCGGGGCAAACCTTTGTTATCGCCCTCCCCAAAATCCGTTATATAGCGTTTTCGAGTTTATTGTGTTACAGAGTTATAGAGTTTAATATTTAATTATCAATGATTTAAATAAAATAAAATGTATTTTATTCAATCGGTAATTACTATAATCAGAAATTTTGGATGCAATCCTAAAAATTACAGTTCAAACTTGATTAGCATGTTTGGATAATAACATGATATTTAATAATGCCAAAGATTTAGAACTGATAAAATAGCGGGTTTGAAATTGCGCGTGGAGTTGTTGTTCTATTTCAGAACCCCGCATTAAAAGCCAAGGCGGTAATGTATCATCATAATTGCAAAATATGGGAAGAACCAGACTGGGTTGACATAAATAGGTTTTTAAATAATTTATCATCAGTTCTTTCATTGCATGTTTGAATTGATGGGGATCGACTTGATTTTGCCAAAACTGAGGAATGTGTAAGGCATTGATTGGAAAGACGAGCCAGCGATTGAGTACAGTACCGAGCATTTCGCTTTCCGTATCGCTGTCTAATTCGCCACCGGCCAGCACATTAAAAATAGGATAAAGCACGTTAGCCTGATCACGGATGGCTTTTGGGTTCTTTTTATCTTCAATGATGAATTTCAATTTAACACAAATAGCTTTGATAAGCTGATGAGTTTCTTCGATATGCGTCTCAAATAAATGCTTATTTCTCTCCTTAATATCGGTGTTCAGCGAATCCAATTGTTGGAGAATTAACTCGCCCACTGTGTAGCAACCTTCGGGTAAATAATTTTCTTGGGCAAGGATATGTAGCCCTCGGTTAGCATCTTGTGTAAATTGAACAACCAATTGATTTCTCCATTCAGCGGCTGCTAAGGTCATCGCTTGTTTTGCATCATGTTGGAAAATCACCGTTTCATTTTTGAAAACTTGCTCTATATTATCGGTGACATAACGAAGATTGGTATCACTGGGATGTTGGCGTTGGGCCCTTTTCAAACCCTCAATGGCACTGGATATTTGATCCATTGTGGTTTGTGCCGCGCCTTTGACTAACTGTCCGGCAATGGGAATACAGGAGATGGATTGTCCAAATAAATCACAGGCTCCAAATAAGCGCGTAAAAATGCTCATTCGCATCAACATCAAAGTAGCCAATAAGTTGGAGATTTGTTTGGCTTTAATAGCTGTTGTACACTCTGATGGAGCAACTAAAATCTGTGGAATAATCAATTCAATTTCACGATCCAATTGATTACCTTTGCCACTGCCACGTCCCCGATACATGCCTTGTAGAAATTCCATAAAGTTTCTTTCTAAGGAAAAAGTGGGAATCAGACAAATAATCTTGCTGGCATTGGGAAAACTAATCCCGCGAGTGCCAGAAGAGGTCATAATAATAATGTCATAAAGATCGCCTTTTTGCGAGATTGGCACTTCTCGTGATTTGAGTAGTTTTTCTGCAACAGAAGCTGGACTGACAATCTCACGTTTTTGTTGTGGTGTGGAGTAAGCATGAAGGCATAAAACTTTTGGACCCTCGTCCTTGCACTGGTTGAGATAAACCGTAATCTGATTATGGAGTTCTTCCACCGATTTTTTATTTTGAATGATAACAATGAGTTGCTCTTTGGGTTTCTGTTGCCAACGGCTAACTAATTCTGCCGCGAGTTTTTTCAGCAAACCGGTTTCTAATTCTCGATAGGCGGTTGCAACTACTCCATTTCTACCATTCAGCAGGGCTGAAAAACCTAAAATGGGTCGCCATTTCAAGATTAAGCTTGAAGCCGGATAAACATTAGCGTTGATGACTTTAGTCGGCAAGCGCATAATTTTGGTGTCTTCAATACTCAAACCTTTGCAATCAGCATCACCATGAAATACGATTTGATCGGGCTGTGATTGCGTTTCATTCAGATAACTTTCTACTGAAGCAACGTTAATCAGCGAAGCATCCGCAATAATTATCCGAAATGTTAAGGGACAGACTTTTTTCTCGTCCTCAAATATGTCCACAATTTTGTGGCGAAAATTAATGATATCGTGAACGGTTTGTCGTCCTGCCCCATCACCGGTAACTTCATCAATAAAAAAGACGAGCTCTTTGATATTTTTAGCAAATTGTTCAACAGACGCGGTATCCAAGGTTTGACTGTCACCAAAGATTGTTCTTAAATGCCTACCTATGGTGGTGGTTTTACGGTCGAGTTGTCGATTAGCTTGAGTTGCGACACAAGCGACAATGCGTTTATAGTCATGTTGAGTGTTGAGTCGATAAATGGCTTGACAGATGGTTTTGAAAACACCGTGATGCTGATGACGTGACACTTCTGACGCTGCACCAGTTTCGGTACGTTGATAAGGAGATTGTCGTTTTGATTTAGCCGCAGAATCATCAAGTGGTTGACTTTCCAACTCTTCTGCCTTATCTGGCGATAAAAATAGAAATTTCGGATCGTCTGGCATTTTTTGGGCATAGCAATTGAGTGCTGCTTTACCATGATAATAATCAGCGGCTTTGATGAGGACTGAATTAGTGTTGATACCAATCAATTCTTCTTTTCCAATGAGAAGATTTTCCTCATTGGTGGGATCAAATTTAGCCATTAAGTCCAAATTGACTTGGATGCGTGGACTTAAATAGATTAGCAGATAACCGCTGGAATAATTGGCTAAAATATCACGCAAAGCAGTGGTTTTACCAATGCCAGGTGTGCCGGATAAGACATAAAGTTCTATCTCTTTTTGTTGCCAAACAGCTTGAATGAGTTTGGCATGAGCATCTTGCATGGATTTTAATTGTGTTTGTCCCAGTTGTTGAGCAAGTTCAGAGGGCAGCCAGTTTTTAAGTTGTTCTGGTGTTGGTGGAATGGCGGTTGGGCAATAATTTTCTATCGTTTCGCTAAAAGCATATTCTAGGAAATCTTCTTGTGGTTTTTGCTGAGCAAACGTATTTTTGGCTCGTTTGTACAAATCTCTCAGCGGTTCTCGCAAGCTAGATAAGACGTTGGCTCCAATATTGTGTGAAATGGCACGTTGCGTTTTCAGAATCTCCTTTTCTCTAAGAGCCTCTTCTTGTTCAGGTGATTGAGCGCGACCACTTTTGATGCCTTGATAAATTTGCCCCATTTCTCGTAATAGCTCACATTCATCCTCTCGCAAATGCAAAAAATGCCGTCCCCTATCGGTAAAGGCAACGACATGAAACTGAATCTGATTTTGTTCAGTCATCCATTTGTCAAACGGTTTTTTTAAAACGACACGATTTTTCAGCGTGTCATACAGTGAATAGACATAACCTCCTCCTTAAAAATGGGGGCAAAGGACGCACCAGACGCTCCACTGCCACCTTCGTTAAGGATTTTAATTGGGGTAACCACAAGGGATTACCCCTACAAATCATCATATTATTGTCTGGGCAATCCTTTATGGTTGCCCTTAACGAAGGTGGCATTGACCCGACGCTCGCTCACATCGTTATACATAATTCATGTTACCAAATTTCTCAGATGCTGTGTGACGATCAATGACAGGCTTTGTATCAATTTTTGAAGCGTTGTGCATAACATCAGTTACTAAAGGAACGTAACATTTCTAAAAGGACATGAAAACTATGCGAACGATTCGCTTTGTTCTCATTTCGCTTTTCTAAAGAGATAAAATGAGCAATTTCTTCGGCAAATTTGGGTTTATTCGCATACTGGTGTTTCCAATTCGGTACGATTTGTTCAATGACACTGGATGGTTTTGGGATATTATCCACATCACGATATTTTTCCTTACCTTGAAAAAATTTGGCTTTAAATCTAGGCGAACATTTGGCAATCGCTTCCATATCGCCTAGAAACCAAGCTTCTAATTCATAGCAGGCGATTCTTATTTTGTAATCACAAATGCACAAAGCCAGTTTGCCCTTGAGCTTATTTTTTAGTTTGACACAATCTTGTCTATCTTGATCAATGATGACAATGATTTGTTGAGCGCGTTTAGATAAGCTTGGGATAATTTTATTCAAGTGACTGATTAAATCTTCTTTGCCACGATGATGCTTAATTTCAAACAAATGTTCTTCAAATCCTAAACGGGGCAAAATACCTTCCAAAAATTTTCGCATGGAATAATCTTCAACTAAAAAAATGATCATGGATTAATCCCTTTGAAATACTCATGTTGCCACAACCAACCTAATTCACAACCATTTTCATAGAGTTCTGTCGTTTGCTCATCATATCTTTTAGCCGGCAATATGCGACTGATACCTTGTTCTTTTTTCACTAAAAACAGTTCCTCTATTTTCAAAGCATCCACAAATTCAGGGGAGTGGGTAGAAACAAAGACTTGTCCACCACGTACTGCATATTCTTTGAGTTCTGCGGCAAGTTCCCTTAATAAAGTCGAGTAAAGGTAATTTTCCGGTTCTTCGATACAGAGCAACGGACGCGGGTTGGGATCATGCAATAACACTAAATAGGCAAACATTTTAATTGTGCCATCAGAAGTGTATTTTGAAATAAACGGATCGGTAAAACTATTATCCCCAAATTTGAGTAAAATTTGCCCAGCTTCATTGATAGTAATATCCACGTTGTCAATGCCGGGGACTCGTTGTTTCATTTTGGTTAAAATGGTTTTAAAAATCTTGGGATGATATTCATGAAGAAAACTGGCGACTTGGGCCAGATTATTACCCGATCTAGATAGTTGCTGATCAGCACCAACCTCATTAATTTTACGCATCTCTTCATTTTGCAGATTAGATACTAACCATTGTTCTAATAAGGTGCGAAAGCTTTTAATGGTTTTATAACGCTCAAATTGCCCTAAGCCTTTTAACGCCAGAATATCTTCTGCACCTAATGGTTGCTCTTCACGTTCTTCCTTAGCTTTCGATCTTTCTTGTTCCTCATCCGGTTCATTTTTGGTGGCAAAACCCTTTCCTTTTGAGTAGTCTAAAAAATGCCAAGGTTTGCCATTGCGTCCCCGACGATATTTTAAAACTTCCTTTTTGATAAAAACTTTACCACGATTAAAACCAATTTTTAAATGGTAAGTGGCTAAAGGGCTTTTTTCGCCTTGCTCAAAATTCCGAAACTTGATTTCAAATTCAATGAAATCCTTCTCCGGGTGACTGTTACGAGTGATAACTTCTTTAAATCCCCCCTCACGATTCACTGCAACCGTGACATTTTCTTTTAAGCAAGTAGACAAAAAACTGAACACTTTAAATAGTGTAGTTTTACCTGAACCGTTCGCGCCTAAAAACACATTGAATGGTTGCAGGTTTTCAAGGTGTAAATCCTTATATAATATAAAATTCTTAACTTTAATTTGCTCAATTTGGGTTTTCATGATGATTGGTATCCGATTTTTAAAATATTAGACAAAAGGGGTTTTGGTAAGCACCCTACACTTGCTAGTCAGGAGCCTTGATGGTGTAACGCTGGAGCGTCACGATTTGCGTACCAACGCTGGAGCGTTGGTACGAGAAAAAGAACACCTCACTTTCATTATCCTTTAACCACAAAAATAATGTCTGATTCAGTTTTATAATTCTTTCCATCCCAATTAAAATTAAGGCTAAATCCAGGATTGGAAGACACAGAATCCAGATGGATGTAAACTTTTTCCTCAATAAGCTGTTTTGCCCTTTTTAATTTCCATGACGCAAAGAAATTGGTTTTATCAACCAGAACAAGGAACAACCGGTTCGACGCATCAAAACGTCTGACTCCTTGATTTTCATATAACCAACGAACAAGTCGTTCTGGATAACCCAAGCATTCTTGCAGTATCTCATCTCTCTTTCCCTTAATATCAGCAATCAGGTTTTTGGCTTGGCTGGTTGGATTATCTTCTAATTTTTGCCATAAATCAGGGATAAGAAAAGATTCTGAGCCATTTTTATCAAACGCGATTTTTAAGTCTTTAGCCGCCTTTTTTAGTAAGGTTAGCTCGGATTTCAGTTTGTCATGTTTTCGCCTTTCTTTGATATAGCCCTCTGGTAAATAAGTGACTTTCAAATCAAACGGTTTATCTTTTACAAAGAAATCAATTTTCTTTATCAATCCGACAGCGGGTAAAACATGACTATGATCTTTAAAAATATCTTCAATGATGATTGATGTCCAATGGTTATACCAAGAAGCCAACACATAAGCTCTCATACTGTAGTGAAGTTCATTCTCAATGGCACTGTTGAGCGTATCATAAGAGGCTATTTTTTTGACATAGTTATCAACAATAGTTTTCTCAAGACTGTTTTGATAAAGCCCACCCCATTCAAAGGCAGATACTTTATATAATTCACTGATTAAGCTGTCTTCATGAGTTATTCTTTCTGCTCTGTCTTTCTCATATAATTCAGAAATCGTTAAATCTATCAGTGTCATTGAAAGTTTTGATTCATAAAGTATTTGCAACCACTCTCTTGATTTTCTATTTCCAACATCCAACCCGTTTTTCTTGATCAAAAATGCCATATATTCTTTCCGTGATAGCGATCTTAACTTCAAAAACTTTAAGCCCTCTTTTGTTGAGGCTAATTCACGGATTTTGTCTTCCTTAAACAGTGCATTGGCTTTGTCATAGCTCAAGTTCATGATGGCTCCTTATTGGGATATTCAGACAACCAACCTGGTATTTCACAAAAATGATTGACGATTTCTTGACGCGCTTTTTTATGAGCATTTTTGATATAAATGAGAACATAATCATATTTAAGTCCGCCAATACGGTTATCTTGAACCACTGAACCGGCAGAGTATTCCATTGGATAGCAACCAACATAGAGTACTTCTTCACTTTCGTCTAAGGTATGCAAACTGTCCCAATGCGCTTTTTTTCTGGCATTAAACATCACAGCCAATACGCCGTTATCCACTAAAACTCTGATACTTTCTGCCAATATTTGGGCAAGTTTTTGGTTATATTTTTCAATCGTTTTGCCTCGTTCTTTGGCATTAGAAACAACCAGTTCATTATGATAGTCGGCTTGATAGCCGAGAAGACAATTCCAAAGTTCGCTCAGTTCAAGGTAGGGAATTCGGTCCCCATGAGGTGGATCAGTCAAAACTAGCTTGATGCTTTGACTGGGTATTTTCAAAAGCCATTTTTCACTATCGCCGCATTGAAGAAATGAATTACAGTCATCATGAAATAATTGGGGTATTGATTGGGCAAGTTGACTGGAAGGCAAATCATCAATGTCGTTTAAGGCTTTGATTAACTTGTTGGCTTTGTTTTCAAAGCAATTCCAGGCATTGACTTCAAAATATATGGCCGGTCGCCAGTAACCAATCACCCAACTACCCACTTCAATTTTATCGGTTACCACTCCTTTAGTTTTTCCTCGCTTGGAGACAGCAAAGACCATTTTTGACATTTGTCCGACTGAGGCAGTTAATATCATCCTGATAGCACGATTCATATTGTCATCATATTGGCTAGATAATTCCAATAAGAGATCAATCAATCTCAAAGCCCTTGGACTGAACAAATCTGATAATTTAAGTGAACTTTTGGCATTGATTCTGGAATTATCAAAAAAATTGGGCTGTCTAATCTGTGTGGATTCATAAGGTTTTGAATGAATAATATTCTTTAAATCTTGCTTGGTTGGCTCAATTTCAAGTCTTTTGTTGCCTTCTTTGATCCAGACTTTAGATAATTTTTCCTGATCCCAAAGATAATGGCTAGCATTTTTACCATTTGATAGACCATACAGACTATTGATTTCATCTTTTAGGGATGAATGGATTTCAGAGAGTGCCTTTCTTAATTCATTTTGTTTGGGCGGGAGCAGATATAACTTTGTCAGTTCAATGCTTAAAGGGTTAATATCAAAACCAATAAATTTTCTATTGAGATCGAGACATTTTCTAGCCACTAAGCCTGAACCTAAAAAGGGCTCTAAAACCACATCATTTTTATTGGTTAAATGAGTGATGAGAAATTCGTAAGCCTCAATGGGTTTTTTGCCCCAATATTTATGAAAACCGGATAATCCCTGGTAACCTTTAGGTGGTTGTGGTTTTTTGGTCTCGAAAAACTCACCAAACTGAAATGTTTCTTGTCTCATATACGGCTATCTTATGTTTAGGATGAATTTGATGGAGTGATTTTTCTGGTGATAACGTTGGAACGTTGTCACCTAATTGATGACTATTTGCGTACCAACGCAGGAGCGTTGGCACAAGAAAAATTAATTATGCATTTGCAAAATAAGGAGATATAGCTTTTAGCAAATACTCACTTGAATTAAGAATTTTAGAAACGGCATCTGGAATCTCATCTTTATTTATAAGATCAACGATATAATCAAGAGATGAGTCACCATATGTACCATTTAAAAATACTGAGGTATGAGAATTTTCTAATGCTTGTTTATCTTCTATACTAAATTGGTAATGTTTACCTGAGTGAATCAAAGCTGAAAAGAATGTGATAATCACCGGCATTTCTTCTATTTCTTCTAGGTAACGCCTTTTAGAACTCAAAAGCCCAGATAATGAATTATAGTTATCAGATATAGCCAGACCTAATTTATATAAAGAAAACTTGAAATTATCCGGTATATTTACTTTATAATAAGATGAGTTTTCTTTTCCCTTACGTTCTAAAGTAGCTATTGAATAGAATCTTTTAGACCTATTAAACTGATGATGGTGTTTTTTTGCCTTTATCCCTTCACCACTAAATGCCACCAAAGAAAATCTATTTCGCATTCCATCATCTCTTGAAGTCAAAATGTGACAATATGCTAAATCATTATCTAAATATCCAGGATTATCTTTACTCTTATGTTCCATACCAAAGCAAACATATGGAAGTGAGTTATCCTTGCATTCAATGATTATATTAGTTATAAGAAGTAATTTATTTCCAGATTTCGTATCAAAAACTTCCCGCTTTCTTGCCATCAAATCAATCTCAACATCTTTATTCCTATTTTTATCAAACAATAAATGAGATAAATTTATCTCAAAGCCTAAATCGCTAAAAGTTTTTGCAATTTCAAGTTCAAATGGAAAACCAGACTGATTTATCGCATTATTCAATTGATTGTTGTCAATTGTAGTCATTATTTTTCATTCCCAAATTACTTTTAATTAATTTTTGTTAGACACTTCAACCGCACAATATATTCTTCATCATCTAGGCCATTGGGATCGTTGTTTTATCCACTTTAACGCAATATTACCCAATTAGCCATTTAGTGCAAAAATTCTATATGTTAAGTTTAGATAACAATGCTTCTGTCCATCTATCTATGTCAATAAGAAGACTCTTTTCATCATCATAAATATATCCTTCAAAATCAATACTTATCGTGCGGTTGAGATCACCTAATACCAAATATTCATCTTCTTCGATATCAATAATACCGAGTATCCCATTTGTCTGACTCAAGAGTTTTTGGAAAGTGGATTGTATAGAGGTGGATGCTAGAAACAACTTACTCATACGTGAAGTTGCCGCTGTGAAACTCAATTCCACATACTTGTTGCCAGTTGTGATTGTCAGATAGATAGTTCCAACATATCCATATTGACAGCCATCAATTTCTACCACCATTGGTTCTTGCCCGACGATTAAATCAACAACACAATATTGATAAAGTGCCTCGTCTAATGGAAATACAAGAGAAGTCTTAAGCTTAATTTCACCAATGCCAGAGGGTATTGAAACCGGCTCCATTTTAAAGTTCGATGAAAAAGGTAACAAAATTTGAGTGCCATCGTTTAATATAAAGGGAATATTTTGTCTTTCAACATACGGAGTTGCGATACCAGCAACCGCTGTTAGCATTTGTGGTATTTTGTCACGTTGCGTATAAAGTTTAAAACTATAGTCAAGTCCCATTTTTTTAGTGCTTTCACTGGATTTTTCATGAAACTTTATTCCAATTCAATATCAATTCAATGATTTATAAAAAAAATCATTCTGTTAAAATAATACAAAATAAATCACTTAATTTGAATCGAAATTATCGTTGTTTAGAGTTTTGCTTAAGGGAACGAGAAAGAAAAATCCCTCATCCCCTATTCTAGGTATACAAATTTTAACTATTTGATTTTTGATTTTGAATTATTAATGAAGGATAACTGATGATCGTCGCTGCGCTCTGTTACGTTTCCTAAATCATAATGTCTCCAAATTTGGAGCTATCCAATCTGTATGGAATTCACCCTTTCTTAAAGGGAATTTATTTCTTCCAAGTCTCTTAAAAATTAATGGTATAGCGTTTTAGGGTTTAATGCATGATAACGTTTAATACATTAAACGTGAAAACACTATATTAAGGATTTCCATAATGAGTTATCAAAATGACACGTTACGTCCGGTCTTATGGCAAAATAACCAATTGCATTTATTAGATCAACGTAAATTGCCACAAGAAAACACCACGTTGGTATTAGAAACAGCAATTGATACTGCCCAAGCTATTACAGATATGGTGGTGCGTGGGGCCCCGGCGATTGGGGTGACCGCTGCTTATGGGGTTGTTTTAGCAGCTAGGGCAGCTTATGCGAAATCACCAGATAATTGGCAAGCAGCGATTGAAGCTGATTTGCAAAAATTGGCACAGGCACGGCCCACGGCAGTCAATTTGGTTTGGGCCCTAGAACGAATGAAAGCCTATTTTGTTAATGTAACTGGTAATCCAGAACCAGCCTTATTAGCAGAAGCGCACCGTATTTTACAAGAAGATATTGAGGCGAATCATCGGATGGGAGATTTGGGTGCGGGGTTATTACCTTCAAATTGTCGGGTGTTGACGCATTGCAATGCGGGCGCATTAGCGACCGGTGGTTATGGTACCGCGTTGGGAGTCATTCGTAGTGGCTATGCCGCTGGCAAAATTACACAAGTATATGCTGATGAAACACGCCCTTGGTTACAAGGGGCCCGTTTAACCGCTTGGGAATTACTTCATGATAATATTCCAGTGACTTTGTTAGCTGACAGTGCGGCTGCTACTTTGATGCGACAAAAAAAAGTGGATTGGGTGATTGTTGGCTCAGATAGAATTACTGCCAATGGCGATGTCGCTAATAAAATAGGTACTTACAGTGTAGCCGTCTTAGCGCGTCAACATGGTGTGAAATTTATGGTTGTCGCGCCAACTTCTACTGTCGATATGAATCTAACTGATGGTAGTCAAGTTGCGATTGAAGAACGCGAGCCAACAGAAATATTGACTATCAATGGACAGCGCATTGCCGCAGAAGGGGCAACTGCCTGGAATCCGGTATTTGATGTGACCCCGGCTGAATTAGTCGATGTGATTGTGACTGAAAAAGGGATTGTCGAACAACCAACTATGGAACGCATGGCAACCATGATGCGTCGTTAGGAGAAAGGGGGCAGGTGAAAGGGGGCAGGTGAAAGGGGGCAGGTGAAAGGGGACAGGTATCAGGAAACTGGAAGTTGAGAGAGAATTCCAAAATCAATTTAGTTCTTCGGTCTTCTGTCCCTTAATACCTTTCACCTGTCCCCTTTCCTCTGCCCCTCCCCCTATTCCCTTTCACCTGCCCCCTTAACGAAGGAATTATATCACTATGACTAATGTTTTACCTTGGCACGATGCACCATGGCAACAAATACAAAATCGTGTAATGCAAAATCGTTTACCACACGCGCTATTGCTTAGTGGGCCCCAAGGTATGGGTAAAGCCTTATTTGCACAACGCTTAGCAGAAAATTTACTTTGTGAACAGCCACTTGCTGATGGACAAACTTGTGGGCATTGCAAATCCTGTCATTTGCTTCTCGCCAACACTCATCCCGATTTATTCAAAGTAGAACCGGTTGAAGCTGGTAAACAAATTTCAGTCAATCAAATACGAGAGTTAATTCAATTTAGCACTTTAACGGCGAGTTATAATCGCCATCAAATTATTATTGTTCATCCAGCAGAAGCGATGAATCGCAATGCGGCAAATAGCTTATTGAAATTATTAGAAGAACCATCATCTGATACAGTAATTATGCTTGTTAGTCATCAATATCAGGCCCTACTCGCTACAATTCGTAGCCGTTGTCAACGCATAGATTTTAGTCATCCCGATCCAACTGTGACACAAACCTGGTTGCATAATCAATTATCGGCAAAAATAAATATTCAATTATTACTGAATTTATCGAATCAAGCACCGCTTGCGGCCCTTGCCTTAGCACAAACCGATGGCATGGCAAAACGGCAAACCTTATTCGAGAGTTTGACCCAATTGCCAACCGGCAAAGATGATCCCATTCGTATTGCAGAAAGTTGGAATCAATTAGAAGTCGTGCAAGTTTTAGAATGGATGCTATTATGGACTATGGATATTATCCGTTATGCGATAACAGAACAAAGACACTCTATTGTCAATCAGGATCATCAACAAACCTTGCAACGCCTGGCAAAGCAATTTAACCCATTGGAATTATTTGAATTGCTAGATTTACAAACTGAAGCTTATCGTTTAATCATGGGAAGTACGAATGTTAAACCACAAGGCTTATTAGAATCTATTGCGATAGCGTGGGTTAAATTGGGAACCACACAAAGGAGAACAGCATGCCCCCGATGAGAACATCTGGCAAACCAATACAGCTTAAAATAACGAATGAAGAAATGTTATACCAATCCTATTTACCCTTTCTTAAACGTAGTGGTTTGTTCCTTCAGACTGATAGACGTTATAAATTAGGTGACGAGATTTTTTTATTATTGCAATGGCCAGATGGAGAAAAAACTGCTGTAGCCGGGCAAGTCGCGTGGATTAATCCCAAAGGGGCCCAGGGAAGCCGCCCGGCTGGTATCGGCGTGCATTTCAATGAAAAGGATGACGGACAAACCCGAGAGAAGATTGAGGCTATGTTAGCCAGCTTGAACAACTCAGACAAAAAAACTTATACCATGTAAATTGGGAATTGGGAATTGGGAATTGGGAAAAAAATCTATCATTGATCGTCACTAGCCCCTATCAAAATTAGAATAAATTATTGTTATTTCAACTATTTATTCCCATCTTTATCGGGTCAATGCCATTAAGTTAAGGGCAACCATAAAGGATTGCCCCTACATAAGATGATGATTTGTAGGGGTAATCCCTTGTGGTTACCCCAATTAAAATCCTTAACTTAATGGCATTGATCTTTATCGGGTAGGAGTATGTTATGGGCGTATTATTTTTTTGAAAACCCCTAATTTGAGATAACAATTTCTAATTCCCAATTCCCAATTCCCAATTTCCAATTCCCAATTCCCGATTCCAGATGTTAATTGATTCACACTGTCACTTAAATTTAATTCCAAACGGTACCCCCGAAACCCTTGTTGCCACAGCTCAAGCACAAGGTATTAGTCATTTTTTAAGCGTGTCGATTGATCTTGAACATTTTCCTTCCCTATTAAATATTGCACAGCGCATGGATAATGTCTTTGCCTCTGTTGGTATTCACCCAAATACTTCTATCTCTAGTGACATGACTGTTGATGTCCAAACGCTGACAGCTTTGGCAGATGATCCAAATATTATTGCCATTGGTGAAACCGGGTTGGATTATTTTCGTAGCCAAGGCGATTTAACCTGGCAACATCAGCGTTTTCGTACTCATATTCAAGCAGCACAAGAAATCGGTAAACCATTGATTATTCATTGCCGCGATGCTGCTGAAGATACATTACGCATTTTGCGCGAAGAAAATGCTGCTCAAGTGGGTGGTATTATGCACTGTTTTGTAGAAGACTGGGACGTTGCTCAACAAGCAATGGATATGGGATTTTATATTTCATTTTCTGGCATCGTCACTTTCAAAAACGCCAAAGCACTGCAAACTATTGCTAAACAAGTGCCTTTGGAACGGATATTGGTAGAAACTGACTCTCCATATTTAGCTCCAGTGCCTTATCGTGGAAAAATGAATCAACCGGCTTATGTCAAACATGTGGCTGAATTTATAGCTAATTTACGAGAAGAATCTTTTGAAACGATAGCACAGACAACCACAGAGAATTTTTTTCGGTTATTTAAACCTTAATACCTCATGTTACGCATTCTTGTTCTTGATGTATTTTTTAGAACCACGATCTCTCCCTCCCTCTAACCCCCTCCCGCTAGGAGATCGCTCGGTGGTGTTTTGTTATTGTTTGGCAAAAACAAGAATATTAATCACAGTTTATTGCTAATCGCCCGCAAAACATCACCGAGCGGTCCCCCCTCCCGGTGGGCTAATCTTTACCCACAAGTACCCTAACATTATTTAGCCATAGAAATAATAAGGGGATTAGGTAGCTGTAACGCATAAGAAATCAGAACATGAGGATAGGGAAACTTTTTCCACTGTCATTGTAGAGTGAGAGTCTCTATCAAAAAAATATCATTGATTTCAATAAGTTT
>Ga0233403_10000166_pt1 | contig 29512 bp, 26 predicted proteins | sample Na_oxic_1_MG_FD_179866 | JGI IMG/M metagenome (GOLD analysis project Ga0233403, IMG submission 179866) | Seawater microbial communities from Saanich Inlet, British Columbia, Canada - Na_oxic_1_MG | ecosystem: Environmental > Aquatic > Marine > Inlet | place: Canada: British Columbia | collected...
GCGCGGCAACGCGCTTGGCAAAATCGTTTATCCAACGTAATAGGTGTTCATCCAGAAATTGGGCAGCTTGCTGTAAAGTCTCTATTTTCGTATCTAATTCAAATAGATGGGCGATAAAGGCTAATTGCAATACGAGATGATCGTCTGGGCGGATTCGCCAATTTTCGGCTGCAAGCTCATATTGTTGATACCACTGACGCACCTGAAACATGGCCTCTTGGTGCATTAAACCCTCTTCATCAATCCAAACTGATTCGCAAGGGGAGGCCTGTAAACGGTGGTTGAGATAAATCGCGGCGAAATCGGCTGCGAGATTATCTAGGTAGTTGCTATCAATCGTTGTCGGCAGTGCTTTGATCGCTTGACGCATCAAATCGCAACACCTTATGCCGATTTCGCTTTGCAGTTTTAAGCCAAGATTGTGAGGAAAGTCTTGTTCTTTCAGCGTTTCTAACAATTCTAAATCGGTTTCTCGATCATGGCACCGCATGAACAGGCGCAGATCGCTGGTCACGGCGCTGCGCCATAAGTGTAAGATTTCTTGATTCTCTGCTTCAGACATCAATCGTTTACCCTTCCTTTGCTGTGGGGTATAAAAGCGATAGCGGGTTTTGTTAGGGCTGGATTAGCGAGATTCTTTACCCGATTTACCGGTTTATCGTTCGGGCCGATGGCTTTGGTTTTGTAAGTGCCGGCCAGCAGTTGATCAATCGGGCCAATATCCAAGACGCGCATCATGCAAGCTGCGACACAATAGGGTTTTCGCCCCGCTTCTAGTTCATCAATACACATATTGCATTTTTTGACTAAGCCATCATTGGGATCGAATTGGGGGGCCCCGTAAGGGCAGGCGGCTTCACAACGACGACAGCCAATACATAAGGTGGAGTCAATATCGACAACACCATTATCTTGACGTTTCCAGATTGCGCCCGTCGGGCAGGTGGGCAAACAAGCCGGTTCCGCGCAATGATTACAAGACATATTGACTTTATAGGCAAAAACGTCTGGGTAGGTACCGCCTTCTATATACAGCACACGACGGAAACGGGGGCCGGGGGGTAAACCGTTTTTGTCTTTGCACGCGATTTCACAGGTGCGGCATCCAATACAGTCTACATTATGATGAATAAAGCCTAATTGTTGTTCTGGGGTAATTGGCTGGTAGGTGACACGTTTATGCTTATGTTTTTTGATAGCGGCCGTGATTCGACTGATACCTTCTTCTGTTTGCAAATTGACGTTGTTATTAGCCATTGCAGAATTTTTCCTCTTTGCGAATCTTTGCGAATTTTCGTCCCACTTTTTGAATATCAATGTAAAATGATATTTTTATCGTGTTGATAATACGATATTAATGCCCAAAATCCAAGAGCGTTTTTTTGAATAAATAAGTGTAGTGATCAAGAAGAGGTTAAACCGATCTGGAGGGTTTGAATAAATCTAAAAACCTGATAGAACGCTGATTGCACTGATTGTCATGATTGACGCTGATTAAGAATAAGTGTTCATTTTTTTATGAGTGGACACCGTAGTAGACAAAAATAGAGTTGTCTATTATATTATTAAGATACTTAAATATGATAAAGTCAAAATTAAAATGATACTCGACTCCCTAAAAAACCACACCCGCCTAGCCCTTGAACAAGCCACTGTCAAAATTTTGACCACTTCTGGCTTTAAAGGCACTGGCTTTTTTATCAACACCGATGGTTATATTTTAACAGCGTGGCATTGCATTGCCGAAGTCATTCCAATGCCATTTTCGACTATCACCGTTGAAACATTTGAAGGCGATACCTTTACCGCGCAATTGGATAAAGAAAAATCCGTCCAAGCTTGGGATATCGCTGTCCTCAAAATCGATAATACCACCGAACATTGTGTGCCATTAGGTTTAATTACTGAGGAAAATCGGGGCGATGATGTCATTGCGATTGGTTATCCGGCGGGCTATATCGAAGGCCGGGGTATTGGCGTTTACGATGGCATCATTAATCAATTGCTCAAACACAGACTTGAAAAAAACGATATTGTCATTGATGCCTTTGAAACCACTGCCATTGAAGGGCCTGGGCAAAGCGGTGGTTTGATTTATCATTTTGCGACACAACGCTTGATTGGCTTGGCGAAAGAAATTTATCTCAATGAGATCACTAAAACTACCGGGCTTGCGGTGCGTTTTGAGAGTCTATTTGAAAAATGGCCGCAAGCTATCAATCAAACCGTCGAGGCTGCTTGGGATGACTATTTAGAAAAAGGCCCCAAACCGCTTACGTCAACGACATTGCAAGGCTTGTTAATGCCAATCCCTGAAATAAAAGGCGATTTACTTGAAATCGACGATACCGATTGGCCTTTCCCAGTCTATCAAGCTTTGCAACGCTCAAACACGCTGCAAGATTACCTCAATGTTTTTGAAGCCTTTATCCATTTACATTTTGTGACGCTTGCCAGTCAATTTTATTGGACATTGACGCAACAGCAATTAATCGCCTCGACGAATGAATTGCAAGCCGGATTAGCCGTGGTGTATGAGTCTTTAGTGGATCCACATTGTGGGGGCGCTGAGACTTGGTTGCGCCGCAGTGCGATATTGTCATTGGCTTGTGAGCAATTGAAGGGGCCATTGCCTTTATCTCAATTAGCGGCGATTTTAGAGCCAACCACTTTACTCTTAAGCAAGCAACCTAATACCAATCCGGTGACGCAAAACACCCTGCCCTATTTTTGGTTGATTAAGCAAGGCGGGGAACGGTGGCATTTTTTAAAATCACTGGCGCGGTTACGCCACACCATTCAATTTTATGAACCCCTTGATCTCAATACCCTTGATGACGAGGAGATTTGGGAACGAGTCGATACTCTATTCAATACGCTCAAAACCCTTTTTCAACCCTATCGCGGTTTACAATTAGCCCTGATTGATGAAATCGTCTTGGAGGATAGCCAACAACGCCAAGTTGGGGTGCATTGTTATTGGCACGATCACCATTTTCGCTGTGTGACTAACCGGAAAGATCGTAAAAACATGGCTAAGATTTGGGAGACACTGCCAGAGATTGAAAAAGACAGCTTCCGTGCGCCATCCCCGCCTATTGCAACTTGGGAGTGGAAAGAATCGCTGTTATTATATCAACCGCTGCGGGCTTATACGGATTTTGTTTATTTAATGCCGCTGGGTTTTCGTTACCATCATCAGGATGTCAATCAAGCCGACAATCCGCAGCCCGCTTTATTAGACAGTGTGCGCTGGAAAAAAGAACGAGTGGCCAGTGTCTTACAACGGACTTATCAAGCATCGGAGTTACCGACTCATTGGCAAACTGCTGCAGATGAACCGACATTTAAACAACGGATTGAGCGGTTAGTACAAGAACTGTGCGAAAATTTTGCCTTTAAACCGCCCCTGACGGATACACAACCGGTGGTTATTCCACCGCAATTTGATTTACAGCATGATAATTTTGCACGGCAATTGGTGGCGAATACCATAAATCGTGATTCAGAAGGGGCGCGGGTTTTATCGTTATTGAAAGACAGTGCGGCCCATCGTTTGTTATTAGAGGGGGCATCGGGCAGTGGTAAAAGTGTGTTACTGGCGCAGATTTTTCAGGCGGAAATGGGACACGCTGTATTTATCAGTATGGATGCCAAGTTGGAGCCGCTAGAGGAAACGCGAGAAACCCATGCCAATGAGGAGACTTTGCCCAGTGCTGAAAAACCCAAAGCCAGTATTGCCTTACGAGTGGGCATGTATTGTTTAACGGTACTCAATCACTTAATGGATTTGCCGCAACCTAACCATGTGTTACCGCTACCCAAAGTGCAAGATGCCATTCGGGATAATTTGGCTTATTTTGCAGATAAACAGCCCAACGCTTATTTTGTGATTGTGTTGGATGGTTTAAATCAAGCCCTTGATCCGGGTGGGGTATTGGGCGCATTGCCAACCGACGTGTTAGGGAATTTATATCTTTTGGTGAGCAGTCAACCGCAGGAACGAGTGCGGCAACCCTTGAATATTTATACCCAACAGGCGTGGACATTGGCTGATATGGGTGCATTGGCACAAGCAGAAGCCGAAAAAATGGTTTGGCATTATTGGACAGAAACTTTAGCAGATCAACCAACACCCCAACGCACTGATTTACCGGCTACTTTACTACAGAAGTTGTGCCAAGCCAGTCACAATATGCCGATTTTCTTAGCGGAATGGAGTAAAAATTTACGGGATTTATGGGCAGCGAATCCCCAGCAATTTACCACGCAAGCCACCGCCCATTTTGAAAAGTATCATACGACAGCATTGCCAGATTTTTTGCGTAGTCGTTTGGCAGAGGTGAAACAAGATTTTAATCCGCCGCGTTTATTGGATGCGTTGTTGTGGTGTTTGAGTTTAATTCAAAAAGCGGTGACAATCCAAACCTTATCCGAGGCGATTCAAGCCTTACGTCAACAAGGGTTATTGACGGATTTACCCGCCGTTTCTACTTTAGAAATTGAAGAAGCGTTGCGCCAATCTCGGATAGGGGGTTTTGTTCAACGGCGGAAAATTGGTTTTGTGGAAGGTTGGCAGTTGAGCCATGAGATTTTAGGGCAGTGGTTTTGTGAACAGCACGGGCAAGTAGAGGATTTGCCGAGTTTGCGGTTGAATTTGGTGCCATTTGGGGCGGATCCTTTATTTCGGATTAAACCTATTGTTCCCTACTATCAAGAAATAACGCCAGAAGATGAAAAGGTATTAAGAGAACAACTCATTCATGCAATAAGAATAAAAGATACACCGAAAAATGTTGAAGATAAAAATAATTCCAAAATCACCATTCAACAAAGTTCTGGTGATAACTCTAAACAACTTGGGCAAGTAACTGGCAATATTGTTTTTAATGAATATGAGCCTGAAAGATACTCAGCTAAAAACAAGTTTGAACAATGGTTAGAATGGATAGACACAAGTGACACCATTTATACCAGCTTATTGCCAGAATCACAAATCGGTGTATTAGAAAATCTATTAATATACTTCTCTAAACAAACTCCTAGCTATGCACGTATATTAGCAGAATTGGGGTTTAAGTTTCTATATGGCACGGGTGAAGAACAACGTGCTTTTGCCTTAGAAACTGAATTAAGTCAAGCGTTGAAACAAGACGACTTACCCGTTAGAACACAAGCAGAAGTGTTGCAAACTTTGGGTGATATATACCAAAGATTGGACAAAATTGATAATGCTTTAGAATGTTTTCAACGTTCTTTTAATTTGAGAGGAACACTGGCTACTGATTTTCCTACTTTAGAGAATCGACGTAAATTAGAGATTGCAATCAACCGTTTAGGCGATGTTTATACCAAGCGTAACCAGTTTGAAAATGCTTTGGAGCATTATCAATCTTCCCTTAAAATAAGTGAAAAGCTAGTTGAGGAATTACCTATTCCAAAAAATCGTCGTGATATGGCAATTGTTCTCAACCGTATTGGGGATATTCACCACAAACGCGCTCAACTAGATACAGCTTTGGAATATTACCAACGTTCTTTAGATTTAAGGAAAGATTTATTTTCTGAATCACCTACCCCGCAAAATCAACGTGATATGGTAGTTGCCCTTAATCGCGTAGGTGATATCTATGGTGAAATGACACAATTTGATCAAGCTTTATTTTATGAAGCTTTGGAATGTTATGAAGATTCTATTGGATTAATTGAGGAATTGGTAGCAAAATCGCCTACACCACAAAACAAATATGATCTTGAATACACAGTTAACCGTAAAAATAATCTTCTTCATAGGAAAAATCAGCAAGGTAGATTTGGTTTTTCTAGGTTGGCTCCGTCGCCGAAGCCTGATGAGCTACAATCAGAAGCTAACCTGCCAATTAGGTAATTGCTTAACAAATAAGTCTAACCCTATTATTCGCAACTCCGTAAAACCGTCGTGAATTAGCTTATGCCCTAATCCGCATAGGCTCTGTCTATGTTTCTCAAAACCAACTCGACAAAGCATTAGAATACTTTGAGCGAGACTTATCTTTGAGCGAACAACTGACTAAAGAGTCCGCAACGCCGCAAAACCGGAGCGATTTAACTTCTAGCCTAAACCGCATAGGCGATGTCTGTGTTTCTCAAAACCAACTCGACAAAGCATTAGAATACTTTGAGCGAGACTTATCTTTGAGCGAACAACTGACTAAAGAGTCCGCAACGCCGCAAAACCGTCGCGAATTAGCCGTAACCCTAAACCGCATAGGCTCTGTCTATGTTTCTCAAAACCAACTCGACAAAGCATTAGAATACTTTGAGCGAGACCTTTCGTTGAGCGAACAACTGACTAAAGAGTCCGCCACGCCGCAAAACCGGAGCGATTTAACTTATACCCTAAACCGCATAGGCTCTGTCTATGTTTCTCAAAACCAACTCGACAAAGCATTAGAATACTTTGAGCGTTCCCTATCGTTGAGCGAACAACTGCTTTCTGAGTCACGCATTCCGCAGACGATTAATGACAGGTTAGTGACTTTGGGTAAACTAACAAATGTACAACGTCGTTTAGGACAATCTGATCTCGCTATCGCCCAACAAGCATGGACACCCCTCTTGTGGCAACAGTTTAGGCAAGAAATTGGGTTAATCTTAACCACCCAACAACAGACTGATTTATTGACCATTTTTCCCCAAACTGAAACCGTCCAAAACGCCTTAACGGGACAAGAAATAACCACTCGTCCTACATTAGGGTTTACTATTGCCGCCGCGCAATGGGCAGAACAAGCTCCTTTATTGTATCGCCTCATCGACTTTGCATGGTGGACAAAAGACTCCACTCCCCAAGATCAAGCTGATGAACAATTGGAATTATTAAGCCGCGATCAACATGATTGGGGAATGATTTGGTCAGATTTACCACTACCGGGCGTGTTGAAAAATAATCCGCTGGTTTCGGAAGAACTCAGTCGTGCCGTTGAACAAGGCTTGGCAATATCTATTTCTCTTAAAAGTGAGGAAAAACAAAGGATTATTGAGGCTTATGCCAACTTATCCAGTGAGCAAGTAGAAGAGTTGTTGAGAATATTTACAGAAGAACAGCGGCAATTTGCCTTGTTAGCTCCTGAAAAACAGAGCCAATTAGCGGTGATGGCACAACAAGCACGGCAAGGGTGGGAGGAAATATACTGTCCACCGTTATAATTTGCGCTTAAAATTGGGTAGTTTTTCCGTGGCATTATAAATTAACTTTGAATCATTTTTTGTAATAAAAAGAATTTATATACTGTAAAAAAAATATATGGAACTGAGTTCTTTAAAGCGTGGATAGAAACGGCGTAATTCTATTAAAATCGGTACAAATGCTTCGGTAAAATCGGCACCTAAACGATCCGGCTCTGCTTGTTGTTGATTGGCAAAAATTACGGCTAACCAACGTAATAATGTCGTTTTACCACTGCCAGGGGCACCGGTAATGAGTAAACGTTGGTATTTTTGTAGGGCGGTGGCGAGGGCAATGGGTTCGGGGGAACGTTCCCATTGTTGGCGTAGAAAGTATTCGTCTTTCTCCAAAGCTTCAGTTTTGGATTCCAATCTTGTCAAAGCTTTGGACTCCAATCCTGCCAAAACTGAAGCTTTGGACTCCAATCTTGCTATTGTTAATTTGATAAAAAATTTGATAAAAATTTGATCCAGTGGAATGTCGTTCAAACGCGGATCGCGTTCCGGTAATCCCATCAAGGCGATGCGATTATAAATTTCTGCCACTTTTTGGCGATAGATTGGTTCAATGTGAGTCATTTTTTAGTTTTAAAAAAAAAGTTTGGGATGCGTTTATCAGTCAGACACGAATTCTAAAACATAGTACAACGGATTTAGAGGATTGAACGGATTAGTTTATTGGTAACATTGAGTTAATCTGGCAAGGAAGCTTAAAAAATAGTACAACGGATTTAGAGGATTGAACGGATTAGTTTATTGGTAACATTGAGTTAATCTGGCAAGGAAGCTTAAAAAATAGTACAACGGATTTAGAGGATTGAACGGATTAGTTTATTGGTAACATTGAGTTAATCTGGCAAGGAAGCTTAAAAAATAGTACAACGGATTTAGAGGATTGAACGGATTTAAGCCTCTTTTAAAATTCGTTTATCCTCATCATTCGTTGTACTAAACATTGCCAACCGGAACCGATTGACGATGATGAGACGTTGTTGGTGATTAGGCGGGTATTGAGTAGAGCTTCTTTATGGGATTGATGATAGAACGCTGATATTTAGCGTAGCCCACCTTCGGTTCACGCAAAAGTATAGCGAAGCGAAACTTTTGCGTGAAATGCTGATTGTCAAGATTGACGCTGATTAAGATTAATCATGGGAATGGTGGCTTTAAAAACCCGTTACCCACCCTACAAAACATTATTATCAAAAGGAGAACATCATGGAACAAACCGTAACAATTGATGCCAATGGCAGTTTGACACTCCCTAAAGAGTATCTCAAAATATTGGGGATTGGTGGTAAAGTCACGCTACAATCGACAGGTAGTCAAATCGTTATATTCTCACAGCCTGAAAATGTGACAATGGTTCCCAAACTATCACCACAAGAAGCTGTGAAAAATGCTCAAGCCATAGTACGGCAATATGTACCGGCAGAACGTAGTTTAGCTGATGAATTAATTGCAGAAAGGCGACGGGAGGCTGCCAATGCGTAAAATTCTTTTAGATGCACTGCTTGCTCTTGTAAAACAGGAGCAGGGCGCAGAGATAGAATATGCCGCAATCAGTATCATTAATCTTACTGAAGTTGTTACTAAATTTTTTGATGCGGGTATGTCAGAAGAAGTGATTCAAAAAGCGTTAACACCATTGAATTTGACTATCGTGATGACAGATTGAATAAATCAGTTCCACATTTCACGCTTAAGTTTCGCTTCGCGAAACTTAAGCGTGAAATAAAGTTTTTGTTTGCCTCAACTTTTGCGTGGAAATCAGTTATCAATTTTAGGGTTAAAAGATTGGGATAATCAGGATAATCAAGATAGGTAGTGAGGCATAAAGGTGATATGATAGAATGCTGATATTTCACAATTGTTATAATTGTACACTGATTTTTCGGTGTTTGAGCTTGTCGAAAACTTAATCAATGTTATAACATTTCCTTTTTGTGTGACATACATCATTTGTAGGGGCAAGCCGAAGCCCCAGCTTTTTTGTATTCAACCAATCGAAAAATGCTATAATCAAATCAGCATTCTATCCCAATTTCAAATCCAAGAATGTACACAATGGACAAAATAATTGAATTACCTCAATATTTTGAATCTTGGCAAAAAGCATGGTATAAGTAAGTATGCATAAATCTTTTAACATTTTCTGTGGGCTCTGTTTTTGCGGCCCACCCAGCCCCGACAAAATGTTAATAAACTTTTGCGTACCTACTTAAATTATACAATCAATTGCAAATATTAAATAGATATGCAACAGTGAAATTGGAGATGCAAACCATTGAATTTTAATTCGTGGGAGCAAATTGACAAATCATTTAGGATGTCTATAGTTATACAATTGACCTGGTATATTAAGGGTTAAATGTAGAGTAGAGCTTCGTTAAACCTTTTTTTATGGAGATTAATGGTCAATTTCACTTAGGAACGCGCACAAAATAACTTTTCACTTAAGAAGTTTTGCTCGCAAAACTTTATTTCACTTAAGAAGTTTCGCGAAGCGAAACAAGGGCGTGAGCCAAAGGCCAGCGAAGCTAAATCGTGAAAAAGACAACTTCTTTTCAAGACAGCAATAACAAGGGAATCGCTAATTTTTAATGGCTATTTTATTTCATGCACGTTCCTTACACACGTTTTTTTTAAATTCAGTTGAATCAATGATTAAAAGTTTTTCACACAAAGGATTAGAAGTTTTTTTTTATGATGGCATTAAAAAAGGTATTCAAGCTAAACATGCCAAAAAGTTAGCTGATATCCTTGATCGACTTGATGCCGCTTGTCTTATTGAAGATATGAACTATCCCTGTTCTCAATTAGATCCACTGCATGGTAAATGGGCTGGTTTTTGGGCGGTCAAGGTATCAGGAAATTGGCGCATTATTTTTATTTTTGAAGAAGGCGATGCTTTTAAAGTCGATTATTTAGATTATCATTAGATTATTATGCGAGTCAGAAAAAGACAGCCAGTACACCCCGGCGGTATTTTGAAACGCCATTACCTTGAACCACTCGGATTGAGCATTTCCCAAGTAGCGCTTGCCTTAGGCATTTCACGACAAAAACTGTCCAGTCTTATCAATGCAAAAGGTTCAATCTCGCCCGATATGGCATTACGATTATCGCGTGCTTTTGATACAAGTCCAGAATTATGGATGCGTTTACAAGAAAATTATAACCTTTGGTATGCCCGTCGCCATTCATCTGAATGGCGACGGGTACAGAAAATTTCTGCCTAGCCAACCCCATTCCATCGCAAAATAAATTTGGAACGAAAAGCTAACTGCAAAATAAATTTTTCACTAAAAGCTAAGGAACGTGCATGAAATAATTTAGTCAACTATAGATATTTAATATCAGTAAAACTCAAAACTGGCATGAACATTAGCTGTTCATTTTTATAGTTTTGTTCAAAAGTCCATCTGTTCATTTGTAATATTTTAGCAACTTGGGCAACTTGGGCAACTTAAACTGCTTGAAGCATGGTACGATTTATCGCGGCCGACTTCAGGTAAATAATTTTACAAGGGCTACAGTAAAGGTCTGCCCCTACAAAACGCTGTTTTGTAGGGGCGTACCGATAGTGTTCGCCCTTCTTGCGTGTTCACTTTTTTTAGTGAAATTATTTTTATGAACATCTATAGGAATAACATATACTGTCCACCGTTATAATTTGCGCTTTTGCCCTGAGGGAAAAATCGGGTTAGTCACCACCACCATTCTTTTCGCACTTAGGCTGTTGGCTGCGTCTGTTAAAAGCGCAATTTATGACGATGCTAAGTATAACTTGATTAAATTATTTCGTGCATGTTCCTAACTGCAAAATAAAATAAATAAAATTGATAATGAGCTTTTTTTGGGGAATGCGCCAACACAGGGCGCATTTCTAAAAAAAGGGTTATCAAGATAAATCTTAACTGCCCGATTTTCGTTGCAAATTTATTTTGCGACGGCCTGCTTTTCGTTCCTGTTATTTTGCGAGGGCCTGATTTTCGTTCCTGTTATTTTGCGATGATCCTTTTTTTGAAATGCGCCCGCAACACCTTTAAATCGTCAAGATTCATGACAATTTTTTCTTCAAAAATGAACTCATTCAATACTAAATAGGTAAAGCGTTATGTATGGTTTTTTACGCACACCAAATTGTCAATAAAACAAAACGGATGGCGATAGCTATAAAAAAAGTTACTGTGGGCAATGCCATGCTTTGCAGAAACATTTTGGCTATACGTCAAGAGCTTTGTTATCTTATGATACGACACTCATCAGTTTACTGATTGACGCACAATCGCAGTGAATCAAGCGCGAACGAAACTAAAGCATGGTGCGCTGTTTTTCCGCGCAAAGTGCCGGTTTATCACTTTCAATTAGGAGAACTAATATAGTTTTTCAGCTAAATAATTTCAAATTGTCATGCTGTGAAATTATTTTTCTGAAGGCGGCCGCGATAAATCGTGCCATGCTTTTCAGGCAAAAGTTTTGCGCGCAAAACTTTTGCCTGAAAATCAGTTTATAAGTTGCCCAAGTTGCCCAAGGCCAACTATAAAACTATGAACGTCTGAATTTGTGAACAAAACTATAAAAATGAACAGCTACTGTTCACGCCAGTTTTGAGTTTTACTGATATTAACATCTATAGATGACTCAAATCATGACAGAAATCGTGAGCGGTGAACCCTATCAATATTATCTACTCAGTAACAATATTGTACTAGCAATCTGAGTTTGTGGGGGACAACCTACCTTTAAATACGCAAATCTACAAAAAACGAGAGACGCGATGCTTCGCAAATCTGCAAAAATCTACAATGAGTTAGATAAAACTGATAGGTGGATCGGGGCAACCGAAGGTTGCCCTTTGCTGTTAAATACCTGTTTATTTGTGCTTCAGTACTTACCACGACAATTTTTACATTGGTAATGATCAATTTTCCGTCAGTGGGAATCATTTAAAAATTCCTAAATTGGAGGCGATAAAAATGCACGAAGCTTTGCGTTTTTGTGGTGAAATGATTTCAGCTACTATTTTTCGTATTGCTGATAAGTGGTTTGTAAGTTTATCTATCAAATTAGAATCGGCTCCAACATCTTGCGAAAGCCAAGCCTGTGTTGGGGTTTAGGCATTAAATCACTAGTGGAGGAAAGCGGAAATGAGGTGGTATTTCTATTTCCGCTCTCCTGCACTAGCCACATTGTCGAATGGAGAAGTATTTGAAGCACCTAAACCATTAAAAAAGTCCCTTAAAAAGCTAAAACGTTTGCAACGTCGTTTATGTCGCCGTCAAAAAGATTCGCACAATCGCTATAAATTGAAACAACAAATAGCCAAAGTACACGCGAAAATCGTCAACATAAGGCAAAATTTATATCAAATCAAATTGTCGTTTGAGTTTGATCAAAATGTGATTAAAAACGTGATGCAAAAAGGAGGTTACCCATTCCCTCATAATCCGATTTATGAGATAGGCATCTTTCCTGCTGCTGCAACTTCATATTATTTGAAAGAACAAGTTGTATTCCAACCGTATAAAACCAGATGAAAAGGATTTGAGGGAGTCCCAAAAAATAATTATCCGGAGCCTGTCAATTCCATGAATAAAGGATGACTAGGGGAATGGTGGGCTTTAAAAACCAGTTACCTGCCCCCTACAAGACAATTTATTTTTTGGATATGCCTTATATTGAATTATAAACCTGACTGGTTTTTGACACGAAGTCATTCGCTGTGCGAGTTCAACCGGTCAGGTTTTCCATTAATTAAAAGGGTATGTCTGCATCAAAATCTTCTTCTACAGATCGCTCTATTTCGGTTACGTCGGCACAAAGCCTTTCTCGTAATACGCTTTTAAAAGCGTCATCAAGTTGCTGTTTTAAGACATTATGCCAGTTTGATACTTTGTAGGTTGTTGATTCGCGAAAGTCGAAAAAACCATTTTTCCAGTATTTTCGTCTTTTTTCCCTGTTTTCTAAGAATTTTTTTCGATAAATACCAGGGGGGGTTTTGAATTGATTGAGCATCACACATTGCGCTATTATCACGGCATAAAGGTATTCTTGTTCATCCTTATCTTTCCAGATATGTATACCGCCTTCTTTGGCAAAGTAAAGCGCGGCTCCTGGGCCTAAAATTTGAATTTCATAGCCCACTAATTTATCTCCTTTTTCGCGTTTGACCCCTTTTTTTTGAGCCTCTTCTCCGAAAATTTTATCTCCTTTTTCGCGTTTGCCCCCTTGTTCCTCTTCTCCGAAGTCTTCTTCAAAGAATTTATCTCCTTTTTCGCGTTTGCCCCCTTTTTTTTGTTCTACTTCTTCGAAGGAATAGAGCATGGTTTCTTGTTCAGTGAAGTCTGATTGATACTCAACTGGGTTATCTCCTGGGACTGTGAGCGAAGTCATCTGATCGGCATAGAGATAGTTTAGGTTGTTTTTATCTGGTTCCCGTATCCACACGCTGCGTTTTGTGATGTTCCAATCGTAATGGTCAACTAATTTCTTGAATAGACTGAATAGAGTGGGTAAATGTTCGGCGGCACCGTAGATATTTAAGAGGCAGTGTCCGGTTTTAGGTTGTACACGATCTAATAGTGCTATTTGCCAAGCTTCATGCGCTTTTTGCCAATTCAAAAGGGTTGTGGTGAGCTGGCTTAGTGGTGTATTGATGCCGATGAAGGCTAGGGAGATATCAATTTCAATGGTTTCGATTTCTTGCAATAGTGTCTTGGCTTTTTCTAGTAAGTGATGCAAAACGCCGTATTCATGTGCTGTAAGAGGGTCTTGCCAAAATTTTTGGCCTTGGCGACGGCGGTTGCGTTCTAATAAATCCCATTTACTCCAAAGTTCACTCATTACGGGGCCTTCGTCAATTTGTTGTGCTAAACGACGTGCTTGGTTGGCGGCTAGGGTGAGTTCCCGTAAAGTCCATTTGCTGTCTGTTATGCTTTGATCTTTACGATCTTTTTGGGTGTATATCGTGGTTTTAAATTCAAGTCCGTTTTTGCCTGTGCTGACGGTTAGTTTGATTGAGGTTGAAAATGAATAACGGTTTAAAATGCTTGCGAGCTTGATTACGAGTTCTTGGTGTAAGCTGCGTTGCAATTGGCGAGCGCCATAGTGACTGTCGCCGCTGAGTTCTGCGAGATAGTCGTAAACGGGATCGTCAATTTTTAGGGTGACATTGCGTGTTCGTAAGCCATCGCGTGCTATGATTTTTTCAATTTCTCGGCGTACTATGGGGCGTAAGACGCTTAAATCTAGGGCGTTAAAGGGTATGACTTGATCTAGGCGATTAAATAATTCTGGACGGAAGAATTGTTGAACCGCATGTAGATAGTGTTTATTCAGTGCTTGAGTACTGCTATTGGTTTCAAAAAAACCGGGGCTACGTTGGCGGCTGACACCGGCACCCAGATTGGAAGTCATAATAATGACGCTGCTGCAAAAGTCGGCAACTTGTCCTTTGGCATCGGTTAAGCGGCCTTCACCCATGACTTGTAAGAGTAAGTCGTAAAACGAAAAATGCGCTTTTTCTAATTCATCAAATAAGATGACTGAGAAGGGTTGTTGTCTGATTTTATTGGTTAATAAACCTTGTCCACCTGAGGCATCTCCTGTTAAACGTAATACGGCGATTTCATCAGAAAATTCACTCATGTCAAAGCGAATCAGTCTGTCGCTGTCACCAAACATAAATTCGGCTAGGGCTTTGGCTAATTCTGTTTTTCCGACTCCGGTGGGGCCTACAAAGAGTAGGGAGGCGATGGGTTTGCCTGGCCGGGTTAGACGGGTTTTGACTGAGGCGAGTAGGTTTACGATGATGTCGATGGCGGTATTTTGTCCAAATAGGCGCGATTTAAAAATTTGCCGGGTTTGTTCGAGTTTTAAGGGGGTACGGCTATCGACTAGAAAGCGGGGCATCCCGGATTCTTCACAAAATAGCTGAACGACGGCATTACGATCTAATAGGGATTCTTGTTTATCTTCTTGATTTAATATGGATTCTAAAAAATGTACGGTTTTGCCGGGAAAGCCTGAATATAGGGCATAACGGTGTTGTAATCGCAAGGTTTCTTCAATCGCGTCAATGGATATCTTTTGTTTTGGATGAGAGACACGCAGTCGGTGGTTGACGATATCGGCTTGTTGTGTCAGCGGTGGCGATTCGACGCGCTGTATTTGAAAGAGGCTGGTATAGCCTGGTGCGCGTGCTTCAATGGTAGCCAGTTCTTCGTCTGTGCATTCGGTGATCAGACGTACACTGCCTAATGCTAAAGATTCGCGCATAAATTCTGCCATGCTGATGGGATTGCCGACGTAGGCTCCGACTTCAAAGAGTTGGGCTAGGTTACGCACGTAAAGAATGTCGCCACGTTGACTGAGTTCTTCCAAAAGTTGCCCGAATGATTCTTCCCAACCGCTTTCTACGGTGAGTTTTTGCAACAGACGTGCAGCGGTCGTTTCCCAAAACTTGACTGAACCGAGCTGTTTTGCACTCATACGGTAGACTTCTTCTAGCAGTGCGCTTTTACCTACGCCGGCACGTCCAACTAATAGAAGACTGCGGTTATATTTGCCGGTTAAGGCGCGTTGCAGTTGTTCAAGTTCTGTTTTACGTCCAAAACAGTGTTGTTGTTTGCGCGTTAAGGCTTGTGCGATTTTTGGCAACCATTGCTGATCTTTTCGTTTATGTAGATTAGCCAGTTCTGATAAGCTATGAAAATGTGTTTCTATAAGCTGTTTTTGAACGTCTATGTTTTCATACCATTGGGTAGCGATTAAACGCCGCACATCGCTTAGACGTTTTTTACGGGAAAATTCTAGTTCGATGTTGCGTTGTAAAACGGTGATGAGTTCTTCTAGCGTTTCAGCGTAGCCTTCGATACCGAGTATTGGGATAAAACCTAAGTATTTTTGATTGGGCAGTTGGGTATAAAAATAATCAAAGGTTAATGTTAAGTCGGGATATAGAAAATGTTTTCTGGATGCTTTAAGAGAGACAATTAATTGTGCATTCTCTAATGAGAGGGCAGGTGCCTGTAAGAGCATTTCCAGATATTCTCCCTGCTCAATTTTGCTTTTTTCCAAACGCTGAATGAGGGTTTTTGTTAGGTTGGCAGCAGAACTATTGACGGAGAGGCTTTCTGGAATCAGTAGGGGAGAAACGAGGCTAATTTCTTGAGAAAAGCTTAAGCGGGTTGTCCAAATTGGGATGAAAAAAAGGTTAGCCATGAATTGTAGGAAACAGGTGTTAGGGGCTTGAAATCAAAGTCTCCCTAACATTGTGTGGTACATAAGAAACGGTTCATTGTGAATTTTCAAAAGGGCGAACACTTCAAAAGGGCGAACACGTAGGTTCGCCCCTACTAGCATGTTCGCCCTAAACATCTATCTCTTTCGAGGCCGTTGAGAACGGTTTCAATTCGTTGTTCAAGATGGGTGATATGACGTTTGATGACAAGTGTTGAACATTTTAGCCGCTCATCGTGACTTATGCCGAAAATGAGCGTATTGAGGTGTTCCATATAGGCTTTATTTAATGCTGCTTTTCCGGGTTCATAAACGAGCTTAATAGCAGGTTGAAGGATAACAAGCTTTGTGAAAAATTGATTCGTTACCTCAAAACAGTGTGCTAAATAGGTTTCTAATTCGCCGCTATCCACTTCAGTCGCGCCTTGAATATCAGCCAATGTGTAGGCCATAAAATCTATGGGTGTTCTGTCAGTGATGAATATGCCTTTTTCAGCTTGTTGCCATATGGGCACTGCGGCTTCTATGACACAGTGCTGAATCCAAAGACGTGTTTTAAAATCCAAAGCTTGAGCGGGGTGTAAACCGTGTTGTTCAAATACAGCACTGGTACTGGTTTTTATGAGCGGTATGCCTGTTTGTTTAGAAATCGCTTCTGCTAAGGTTGTTTTTCCAGTGCGGTGGCTGCCACAGAGCCCGATTCGATGTGTCATGAATTGAGTATTAAACAATAATAGTTTTGATTTAATTTAATCAATCTAATCAATCTCTGTAGATTTGATAAAGGCGTTTCAGTCGTGACAGTAGGAAGGAGAGGAATTAAACAATTCATTCATTAAATTAAATAAAATGTGGATAGAGTTTGTTCGATAATTCGATTGGCCTGATACATAACGATATATAAAGGATAGCAATGTGTTAAGAACTGATGTGATAATTCGATAATTGATTTCCACGCTAAAGTTTTTGCGCGCAAAAACTTTAGCGTGGAATTGATAATTGATAATTGATCTTTGTTATTAACGACGGCACGCTGCACAGCTTGGATATCGCCTACAGCGATTCCGATAGCTTTTAGAAGCTTTGTTCTTCAGTTGATATTCAATTACAGCGCATTCATGTTCTCTATTTGTGGCTGAGAAATAGTGACTACCGTCACCTTTTGCAACAAAAAATAAAGTGTCACCGTCGGCTGGTTCGGCTACTGCGTACAACGCTGCGCGTCCAGGCATGGCAATCGGTGTGGGTGGTAAACCTTTATATCGATAAGTATTATAAGGACTGTCGATTTTTAAATCTCGCTTACGAATATCCCCATCAAAGGCTTCAGCCAGTGCATAAATCACTGTCGGATCTGTTTGCAATTTCATGTCTTTTTTTAAACGTCGCACAAAAACACCGGCAATAAGAGGACGTTCTTCAGCTACCCCTGTTTCTTTTTCTACAATGGAAGCTAATATCAAGGCTTCATAAGGGGTGTCTAAGGGTAAATCGTCGCGCCGTTTTTCCCATGCCGCTTTTAATTCGCTTTCCATTACCCTGTAGGCGCGTTGCAAAAATTCTACGTCTGTTGTTCCTGTTGGAAAATGATAGGTATCGGGATAAAAACGCCCTTCTGGATGTTGATCCGGCCAACCGAGTTCAACCATAATTGTTGCTTTGTCAATATCACCGAGCGTTTGCACAATTTGTGGATGTTGGCGTATTGCGGCCATCATTTGCCAAAAATTCCAGCCTTCGGGTATCGTTAAGCTATGCTGTATGGTTCGACCTGCAATCATGATATCCAGCAGTTGTTGCAGTGTCGTTCCGAGTGGAATGAGATATTCGCCGGCTTTGATTAAATGCGCTCTTTTTTGAAAACGTGCTAATGATACCCATGCTAAGGCTGTTGGATAGTCAAGCAGTTCTTTTTCCATCAAATCCATAGACACTTTGCGTAAAGTGGTATTGGGTTTAACGGTATACTGTAAATCATTATATATCTGTAATGGTGCGGTCAGACGGTATTTGTAGAGCCAATAACCGCCACTGCTGACTGCTGTTACAAACAGTAACAGGAGAAGAAAAAGGATTCTAAACATAACGACAAGGATTAGATATAATAAAGGATTTTAAACCCTAACGACAGGCGATTACATAAAACAAATTCTTATGCAATCGCATTGAAGTGAGGGTTTTAAAAGATCAGGAAAATAGCAATCTGTGGTTAACAAAAATAGATTAACATTTGTTTGCAATGGAATGGAACGCGGATGATACTGATTGTCATGGCGCTGATCTTTTTAAGATTTAAATACCTAATCAATCAGTGTTAATCATGACAATCAGTCAAATCAGTGTTCTATCTAATTTCTAAGTACTGAACCACAAATAAACCGGTATTTGACTGCAAAGGGCTTGCGCGTGGGCTTGCCCCTACACCTGAAAATTTATGGTTCAGTACTTATCACTTGTGTACCTACTTAATCCAAACGTTTAAATACCAGTGTCCCATTAGTTCCCCCAAATCCAAACGAATTTGATAGCACGACATCAATCTTCATTTCTTTCGCTTGATGGGGTACATAATCTAAACCTTCACACTCTGGATCAAGATTAAATAAATTAATGGTTGGGGGTGCGACTTGATCGCGAATACTGAGTACACTAAAGATGGCTTCTAAACCACCTGCTGCCCCTAACAAGTGTCCCGTCATAGATTTAGTCGAACTGATGACTAACTTTTTGGCATGATCGGAAAAGGCTTTAAGAACGGCAAGTGTTTCAACTTTATCGCCAGCGGGGGTTGAGGTGCCATGTGCATTGATATAATCCACTTGCTCAGGATTCAACTGTGCATTACGTAATGCATTCAACATACAACGTTTTGCGCCATCTCCATCAGCACGCGGTAAAGTCATGTGGTAAGCATCACCACTCATACCAGAACCGACTATTTCTGCGTAAATACGGGCACCCCGCTGTTTTGCCGTTTCATACTCTTCAAGCACTAATACACCTGCCCCGTCGCTAAGCACAAAACCATCACGTTCTTTATCCCAAGGACGGCTCGCCGTTTCGGGCGACTCATTGCGAGTGGATAAGGCGCGAGCGGCTGCAAATCCCCCAATTCCCATTTCTGAACTGGCCATCTCAGCACCTCCTGCAATCATGACATCGGCATCGCCATATTCAATCATGCGGGCTGCATTTCCAATGCTATGCGTTCCTGTTGAACAGGCTGTGACAATAGCATAGTTTGGCCCCTTGAAACCGTATCTAATCGACAGGTTCCCTGCAATCATATTGATAATATTACTGGGCACAAAGAAAGGTGAAATTTTCCGTGCCCCCCCTTTTATGTAAGCTGAATGACCTTTTTCAATTCCCGGCAATCCACCTATACCGGAACCGATCAATACGCCTATCCGTTCGGCATTGAGCTCGGTCACTTCTAAACCGGCATCTTCAATTGCTTGTGTACTGGCTGCAATGCCATAATGGATAAAAGTATCCATTTTTTTGGCTTCTTTGAGAGACAAGTATTGCTTCACATCAAAGCCTTTGATTTTCCCTGCAAATTGGGTGGCAAAACGAGAAACATCAAAGTCGGTAATTGTTGCAATTCCGCTTTTCCCGGCCAACACATTTTCCCAATTTTTTTGAACAGTCACGCCCAGTGGCGAAACCGCACCTACGCCAGTAATGACAACACGTCTTTTACTCACCTCAGTCTTCCAAAGCTTTCAGACCACATCACCCTTAAATATCAAGATATAAGAAGCAACGTGGCCCTTGGCGTTTATCTCATGTTAGTAGGATTATTCTACCGGATTTGCCTTAATATAATCAATAGCTTGTTGTACTGTTTGTATTTTTTCCGCTTCTTCATCAGGAATTTCGCACCCAAATTCTTCTTCAAGTGCCATCACCAATTCTACAGTATCAAGAGAATCGGCACCTAGATCATCTACAAAAGAGGATTCATTACTGACTTCCTCGTCTTTGACACCAAGTTGTTCAACTACGATTTTCTTGACACGTTCTTCAACAGTACTACTCATAACAGATTTGCCTCTCTTTACAGTGATCAGTGTATCAGTGATCAGTGATCAAGTTATCAGTTTTTAGTTAATCCCGTCTTCAATGTTCAGCGAACCGTGTTCAGTGAACAGTTATGATTGAAATCATCAACTTAACGATTTTTTAAACACCATTCAATCAATTACAATCAATTCAATTTATCGTTTCTCCGAGTCTATTATCAGTAGATCGAAAACGCGTATTAAAAAAAGGGTCATATTGATAAATCTTGAAGGCCCGATTTTCTTCGCGAAATTTATTTTGCTTTTAGTTCCAAATTTATTTTGCTGCCCGCTTTTCGTTCCAAATTTATTTTGCGGCCCGCTTTTAGTTCCAAATTTATTTTGCTTTTCATCTAAAAGTTTTTGCGCGCAAAAACTTTTAGATGAAAATTTGTTTTCGATCTACTGATTATCAATCTTTGTTCAAAAAAACGGGTTTGTTGACTGATTACTGTTCTCTAATTACTGATTACGGCATATACATGCCACCATTGACATGTAATGTTTCGCCCGTAATATAAGCGGCTGCCTTTGATGCTAAAAAGACGACAGCGTTTGCTACATCATTGGCAACCCCCGCTCTGTTGAGCGGAATTTGTTGCGTTAACGCATGACGTTGTTCTTCTGTAAAGCTTCGCGTCATATCGGTCTCAATAAAGCCTGGTGCTACTGTATTGACAGTAATGCCACGGCTACCCACTTCTTTAGCGAGTGATTTGCTAAAGGCTATGACACCTGCCTTTGTTGCAGCATAGTTTGCTTGTCCAGCATTACCTGTCAAGCCGACTACGCTGGTGAGGGTTATAATACGACCCTGTTTGGCTTTCATCATTGTACGCAGACAGGCTTTGGATAGACGAAAAATTGCGGTTAAATTCGCTTCGATGACTTGATTCCACTGTTCATCTTTCATCCGCATCAGCAGCGTGTCACGGGTAATAGCGGCATTATTAACCAAAATACTCGGCATGTCTTTTAAACTCGTTATCAAGGCATTGATAGAATCGGGGTTAGTGACATCAAGTACTTTCCCTTCTCCTGTAATACCCTGATCGTTCAATGACTGCGTAATACGTTCTGCCCCTTCGGGCGTTGTGGCTGTACCTGTAATAACAGCACCTGCTTGTCCTAAAGCGAGCGCAATGCCTTGACCAATCCCTCGACTGGCACCCGTGACTAAGGCTATTTCGCCGCTTAAATCCAATTTCATGCTGGGGCCTCCAACGCTTGTATGGCCTGTTCTAATGTTCGGGTATCTACTATCGGTAAGGCTTTCATCTTGCGAGCAATGCGTTTATTTAAGCCCGTTAACACTTTACCAGGGCCGCTTTCAAACAGCATTAAAACCCCTTCTTCTACCATTTTTTCAATGGTTTCAACCCAACGCACGGGGTTATGGAGTTGTGCGGTTAGGGCGTTGCGAATGTCGCTCGCTTTTGTTTTGACGGAAACATCAACATTATGAATCACTGGAATGGAGGGTACAGAGATGGTTACTGATGCAAGACGATCGGCCATCATTTCAGCGGCGGGCTGCATCAAGGTACTGTGGGCTGGAACACTGACGGGTAACATAATGGCACGTTTAGCCCCCGCAACTTTAGCCAAATCAACAGCTTGCTTGACTCCATTTACGTGTCCGGCAATGACAACTTGACCAGGTGCATTAAAATTTACTGGGGAAACAATTTGATCGGTAGCCACGTTGGCACAAACTTCAATGACTTTGTCATCTTTCAAACCTAAAATGGCGGCCATGGCCCCTTCACCATTAGGCACAGCGGTCTGCATAAAACGACCTCGATCTTGTGCTAAACTGACGGCATCCTTAAATTCTAAGGCACCTGCACAGACTAGAGCACTATATTCGCCAAAACTATGTCCGGCCATTAAAACGGATTTATCCCCTCCACCATGTTGTTGCCAAATACGCCAGACTGCAACGCCTGCCGCAAGTAATGCGGGTTGCGTATTTTCTGTTTTATTTAGAGTTTCATCAGGCCCTTCTTGAGTCAATTTCCATAAATCATAACCCAAAACTTCAGAAGCTTCATCAAAGGTTTGTTTGACTTGAGGAAAAGTTTTATTTAAGTCGGCTAACATACCAACAGATTGAGAACCTTGACCAGGAAAGACAAAAGCATGTTTCATCATCAGTTATCTGTAGTGAGATTTGTTTTGAATGAGTAGTGACAAAAAATTAATATTTATATAGCGTCGGATTCAGTCGATTTTATTAGTTATACCCATTGCTGAATTGAAATCCATTTGGTGCTCAAAATACAATATAAATCTTGTACTCCAAACTCCGTTTTCATTTAAAAATGGGTATTATCAAAGTGTCAGTTTACAACACAATTAATATTCTTGATATTTTTCTTGAAAAAGCTGATAAACCTGACCGGTTTTTAAAACCGGTCTGTCGTTTCCTTAACACAGAAAATTTGACAATGTTCAGTATAGCTTGATGATTGATTAATCAATCAAATAAACCTAGAAGCATTTATGTACCAATATTGTATATTGGTGGGCAAGTGAATTTTGTTCTTGTGGTATTTTTTTAGAACAGAGTGTCCATTTGCCCACCCTTTGATACAGATTATTTCTTCATTTAAAATCAGTATTTTACCAAAATGGCACCCCATGTAAACCCCCCCCCAACGGCTTCCAATAGCAGTGTCTGGCCTCGTTGAATGCGCCCATCGCGCACTGCGACATCTAAAGCTAATGGAATTGAGGCGGCGGAGGTGTTGCCGTGTTCTGATACTGTCACGACTACCCGTTCCATTGGCAATTTTAATTTTTTTGCTGCTGCGCTAATAATACGAATATTGGCTTGATGCGGAACCAACCAATCAATCGCGTTGTGATCAAGTTGATTGGCTGTCAAGGCTTCCTGAACCACTTCGCTTAATACTTTGACAGCAAACTTAAAGACTTCATTACCTTGCATTTTAGTAAAGCCATCGCCCTTTAGACGACCTTGTACAACCCTTGCTGGTACGGTCAGTATATCTTTATAAGCCCCATCGGCATGTAAGTGGGTAGACATAATGCCAGGGGTTGTACTGGCTTCAAGTACAACAGCACCTGCGCCATCACCAAATAAAACACAGGTGCTACGATCTGTCCAATTCACGAGACGGGAGTATATATCAACACCAACAACTAAGGCACGTTTGACTTCTCCCGTTTTGATGAATTTATCAGCGATGCTTAAAGCATAAAGAAAACCACTACACACGGCTTGTACGTCAAAGGCTATCGCACCATGATTGCCTAAACGCGCTTGTAGTAAACAAGCCGTGCTTGGATGAATACGATCTGGGGTTGTTGTCCCTAAAACAATGAAATCCAGTTCAGAGGCAGAAACCTTCGCCGATTCAAGTGCTCGCAACGCTGCCATTTCGGCTAAATCACAGGTATCTTGATCATCGGCCGCTATATGACGTGTGCGTATACCTGTGCGTTCAACAATCCATTGATCGCTGGTATCCACCCACTTTTCTAGTTCAGCATTCGTTAGTATCTTTTCTGGTAGATACCCACCTGTTCCTATAATCCGAGAATAGCTCACTCGACGCGCCTTCTCTCGCTTAATAATGTTGCCAGTATATGGCTAATTTGTGAAGGTACATTTTTTTGTACTTCAACAATGGCCTCTTTGATTGCGTAAGTAAACGCTAAAACATCGGCACCGCCGTGACTTTTAATCACAATGCCCCGTAAACCCAGTAAACTGGCACCATTATAACGACGTGGATCGATTTTTTGACGTAAGTTTTTAATAATGGGCAAAGAAACTAGGGCGGCAAAGCGGGTCCACAAATTTTGATTAAAACTTTGCTTGACGTAATGACTGATCATTTTAGCAACACCTTCCGTGGTTTTTAGGGAGACATTACCAACAAAGCCATCACATACTACCACATCGACTGTGCCTTTAAAAATATCATCACCTTCAACAAAACCGACATAGTTAATACTTGGGCTTTTAGACAATAACTTGGCGGCTTCCTTTACCCGTTCATTGCCTTTAATTTCTTCTTGGCCAATATTGAGCAAGCCAATGCGTGGATTAGGTAAATTATCGACGGCTTGGGTTAATACACTGCCCATGACCGCAAATTGAAACAAATGTTCTGGGCTCACTTCAATATTGGCACCTAAATCAAGCACATGGGTACTGTGTCCTTGCATGTTGGGCAATGCTGTAATTATGGCTGGCCGATCTATCCCAGGTAGTGTCTTGAGCACGTAACGGGCTGTCGCCATTAAAGCACCAGTATTGCCCGCACTCACACACGCACTGGCTTTTCCTTCTTTGACTAGATTAATGGCAACACGCATAGAAGAATCCTTCTTGTTGCGTAAAGCATGTGAAGCCAGATCGTCCATTTCAACTTGTTGCCCAGCATGGTGAACAGTTAAACGCTGTTTTACCTTGGCAGATTGATGACTGAGTTCTGATTTAAGTTTCATCTCGTCACCGACGAGAATCAGATGTAAATCATCAATTTCTGACAATATCTTTAAAGCGGCTGGTATAACGACTGAGGATCCATGATCGCCACTCATCGCATCCAGCGCAACGCATAGTGTCAAATTTTATTCTTCCTTTTGAGTTATGATTTTACGGCCCTTGTAGTAACCCGATGGACTGATATGGTGACGAAGATGTTCTTCACCAAGAGTGGGTTCAATGGATAAAGTTGGGGCGGTTAAAGCATCATGGGAACGACGCATATCGCGTTTTGAGCGACTTTTTCGATTTTGTTGTACTGCCATATCAGTTATCAGTTATCAGTTATCAGTTATCAGTTATCAGTTCCACGCAAAAGTTTTGCGCGCAAAACTTTTGCGTGGAAATCAGTTATCAGTTATCAGTTCCACATTTTGCGAAGCTGGCCTTCGGCTCACGCTTAAGTATAGCGAAGCGAAACTTAAGCGTGAAATAAAGTTTTGCGCGCAAAACTGTATTTAGCGAAGCTGGCCTTCGGCTTTTGCTCCAGTTGCGCGCAACTTCTCCGTGTGAAATGTGGAAATCAGTTATTTCTCATCCCTTTTCAAGGTAAAAGGATTATTTATTATGTTTGGGGTGTTTTAAATTTTGAGGTTAAACGACAAAATCTAAAAAAATAGAATGAGCCACATAAAGGATTGAAGCTGATTAAATGTTTAATCATTTTAACATCAATCTAACATCAATTCTCAAAAATGTCTTTTTTAAACTTTGGTTTTTATTTTTGATAGATTCTATTTATGTAGGTCAACAAAAGTTTTTTAACAAAATTCTTATAGCTAATAGTAAATTGTTAAAAGATTTATGTCTCCCTACTTAATTCAATAAATTCAAGCTCATTAACAAACTTTTCTTGACTTTTCATAAATCATTCGTTGTGCCGCCTTGAGGCAAGCAAGAGTAAGGATTATAAAGGCACCTGTTATCAACCCTGGCACAGATTAAAATGAGTCTAGTTATCAGTAATTAATAAACATTTAGTCGTGCGATTTCAATTCTGATAAAACGTGAAATGGATTATTTTGGTAGGTTAAGTCTTTATTGAAGTTTTCAGCTAATTGATATTCATTCGATGGACAGGTTGTATGTTTTGCCACAATAGGCAAGGCCAAAATCAGCTCGTTTTCAATCAGTGTTATCAATGAAACTTGTGCGCTTGTCAGGGTAAGTGCCTCAAAGCCGTCAGGTAGTTCATCTTCTGTTTGTCCCTTTTTTAAGATAACCAACGCCACCGATGCATCAATTGGCCACGGCATAGGTTGCAAACAACGTTGACAGAGCATTTTCAATTGCGTCTGCACACGACCGATAAGGGTTGGACGTTGCTTATCATCGGTTGTAAATAACCAATCAATATCGACCTCTCCTTCCACTTCACACAAACTGTCATGCAATCGTGACATTGGCTTAAGGGGTACTTTTCCTTTCAACTGTTCGCCTTGAAAAGCAAGACGCACCGGTTCAATCAATGTTGGTAATTCTTTTGACATGAAACAATGCTATAATAACAACCGGCTTATGTCAAATTAATTTAATTAATAAGCCAGAGTGATTCGCTTCTGCAAACCCTCAAAAAAAATAATCAATTCTTGTTATGACTGTATTACACATTCCCTCGCCTTCAACCTTACCTTTAATACTGGCATCAACTTCACCTTTTAGAAAAGGGCTGTTGAACCGATTACATTTACCTTATGAGACTTATGCCCCTCACGTTGATGAAACACCTCTTGAAAACGAATCGCCATCGAATCTTGTCATTCGTTTGGCTGAACTTAAAGCACGCAGTGCGAAATCAACCTATCCACAAGCTTTGATCATTGGTTCTGATCAAGTGGCTGTGATAGATGATCATAAGATATTAGGTAAACCGGGTAACTTTGAACAGGCTGTCAAACAACTGACTGATGCCAGTGGCAAACAAGTCGATTTTTTAACCGGTTTCTGTCTACTCAATACTGATAGCGATCAAGCTCAAACAGATATTGTACGCTTTAGTGTGAAATTTCGTCAGCTCACATTATCACAAATAGAAAATTACTTAAACTTAGACAAACCCTATAACTGTTCAGGTAGTTTTAAATCAGAAGGCTTAGGTATTGCCCTACTTGACCGAATGGTGGGTAGTGATCCCACAGCTATCATAGGCTTACCCCTTATCCGCCTAGTACGCATGTTAGAAGCAGAAGGGGTGTCGGTTATTTAAAACAAGGTTGAAAAATCATTTCACAATATTTGATTATGCAAACTCAAGCTGGAACGTAAACCAACACTCTTAATTAAGAAAGATCAATATTCAATGCGATTGTGAAGCGTGAGCATTGAAACATTGATTTCAAAATTTCCGCAAATCAAAAGAAATATTGTTTTCAGCAAGCACCGTGCGTGTTTTGTTCAGTTTATCCAAATCGGTAAAAGGGCCCACTAGCACTCGATACCAACGGCCGTTTTCAGTCAATGTCGTTTTCTCAATCTTGGATGAGATGCCAAGCGAAATTAAATGTTTTTTTAACCCATCAGCCCCTTGCTCATTTCTAAATGAACCCACTTGTAATAAATATCGGCCAGGAGCCGTTATCGGTAAATCCGTTTGAGGCAATGCTTCGCCTTGAATAGCATCCTGAGCGGTACTTGGCGTACTTGGGACTTTCACTTCTGCCTTAGGCAGGCCATCATAAAACTCAAAACTCTTGGGTATATTTGGGTTACCCTCTCCCATATTTTCAGAAGAGGCGACTGTTTCCGTTGGAACAATATGAGGCGCAATTTCTCGTAAGTAAATGAGAAAGGAAATGAACATGCCTATCACAATACCGGCTAACAGCCAGGCCCATCCTGGCGGACAGCTAGGCGAAACATAGTCAGCACCCCGTGCGCGTCGATTTTTAGTCGTTTTAGCAGCCATATTACATCACCTCTGGTGCTGAAACACCAATGATTGTCAATCCATTACGCAGAACCTGTTGAACTGCAACACATAAACTTAAACGTGCATTACGCAACTCTTCATCCTCTACTAGGAAGTGTTGAGTCTCGTAAAAGGCATGAAAATCTTGGGCTAATTCGCGTAAATAATAAGTTAATTGGTGTGGTTCATAAGCCTGTGCGGCATTTTCTATCACCTCTGGATAGCGTGACAATTTGATCAATAGGGTTTGTTCACGTTCATTGACAAGCCGCAATAACGAAGCCTGATTGTGATCCCACACTTGATTTTTATCGCGCAATTCCCGAAATACGCTGGCAATTCTCGTATGCGCGTATTGAATATAATACACGGGATTATCATTGGTTTGAGATTTAGCCAGTTCTAAATCGAAATTCAGATGTTGTTCACTTTTGCGTTGAATATAAAAAAAGCGGGCCGCATCGCGTCCAACTTCTTCACGCAATTCGCGCAGCGTCACAAAGGAACCGCTACGGGTAGACATCGATAATCGCTCTTTTCCACGAAAAAGGCTGGCAAATTGTACCAGCAAAACCGTCAAACGGTTAGCCTCTGCGCCTAATGCCGTCATGGCCGCTTTCACACGCGGCACATAACCATGATGATCGGCACCCCAAATATTAATAAGATGATCAAAACCACGCTCTAATTTATTGAGATGATAAGCAATATCTGATGCAAAGTACGTCGCTTGTCCATTTTCACGCACTAATACCCGATCTTTTTCATCGCCAAATGCGCTAGAACAAAACCACAACGCACCGTCTTGTTCATAAGTGTGTCCAGCGGCTTTCAATTGTTCAATCGCCCTCGTCACGGTGTGAGTCGTCGTCAGATTGGATTCAGAAAACCATTCATCATACACCACACCAAATTGTTTTAAATCCCGCCGTATCTCATCAAGAATAGTGTCTAAACCCCGTTGGAACACCTGTGAATAAGCCGTTTCCCCAAGCAAGTCTTGACAACGCGCAATCAGCGCATCTATATCCTTTTCTTTATCAAAACCTTGCTCCCCTTCAGAGGCTATATTTTCAAAAACGCTTGATGCACTATGCCGCCAGGCTTCGCCCTGTTCACGGTGCAAACTGGCTGCAATATCCCACACATAATCGCCCTGATATCCATTAGCAGGAAAGATCACAGATTCACCACACAATTCTAAATAACGCAGCCAGACGCTGAGGGCCAAAATATCCATTTGCCGCCCCGCATCATTAACATAATATTCTTGATGAACTTTAAAACCGGCCGTTGTCAATAAATGAGCTAAAGCGGCCCCATAAGCAGCGCCGCGCCCATGCCCAACATGCAGTGGCCCAGTCGGATTGGCCGAGACAAACTCTATCATCACCGACTGCCCAGCCCCCATTTGGCTACGGCCGTAGGCCGTTTGCGCGGTCAATATGTCATCAATGACGGCACGATAGGCTTTAAGTGTTAAAAACACATTGATAAACCCCGGCCCGGCTATTTCAACTTTAGCAATCAACTCTTCATCAATTGATAAGTGTTCAATAATAC
>Ga0233403_10000167_pt1 | contig 29503 bp, 28 predicted proteins | sample Na_oxic_1_MG_FD_179866 | JGI IMG/M metagenome (GOLD analysis project Ga0233403, IMG submission 179866) | Seawater microbial communities from Saanich Inlet, British Columbia, Canada - Na_oxic_1_MG | ecosystem: Environmental > Aquatic > Marine > Inlet | place: Canada: British Columbia | collected...
GCCGTCTTTCATCTCAGCTTCCGGTATCTTACCTTTACTGTGTTTTTTCAACAGCCCTAAAACATCTTCAAATTCCTTCTTATCCACTTTGCCATCATTGGTAGCAAAGGCCTCCAACATATCCTTGGCACGTTCCTCAGCATCTCTTTCAAGCGCAAACCCCTTGTCTTGAGCCACCTGTCGTATGATACCCTGCCCTTCTTCTACACCGACACCCTTTCTAACCCCCTCTTCAAGGATCTTCTTCTCCTCAGTACGATCAATATATTGATCATCAAAGACTTGAAGCATGATGTAATCAACAAACTGTTTTCTGACTTCCTCTGAAATCGCCATAACTCAATGCACCTCATAGAGACAAAAAGAAAATAGGCGAGTTTTGCACCGCAAAACCCACCAGACAAAAACAATGCTATTCAATAGCAGAATACCACTTAGAACCAAACAAGCCGCCTTCCTTAGCTTTCCACCCCTTGTCTTCCATCATCTTCTTTAACCGTTTTTTCATTTCAGGTTCAGGCACTTTGCCTTTACTGGCCTTTTTGAACAAGGCAACCGCATCTTCAAATTCCTTTTTAGTCACCTTGCCATCATTCGTAGCCGCATTTTCCAAAAATCTTTGAGTTTTTTCCTCAGCATCTCTCTCAACAACCACCCCCTTTTGTGAAGCCACTTGACGAATCAACGACAAACTCTCCTCAACGCTAATGCCATTTTTGACACCCACCTCAAGGATTCGCTTCTCTTCTTCACGATCAATATATTGATCATCAAACCCCTGAAGCGTAATAAATTCAATGAACTGATTTCGGATACCTTCTGAGACAGCCATTTATTAGATACTCCTTAAATGAATTTGGAAAGAATAATCAATTAACCTTAGAGCGATATCAAGGTTTTGATCTCATTAAATGCCGCTTTAAGATAGAACGCAGATTTAACTGATGATCATGATCAACACTGATTAATTTTTCGAGAAGCTCAAACACCGAAAATCAGCGTCAATCATCAATAATCAGCATCATCAGCGTTCTATCAATTGATCACGCAATTTCAGAAAACCACTTTGAGCCAAATAATCCACCCTCTTTAACTTTCCAGCCCTGAGTTAATATCATCTGCTTCAATCGTTTTTTAATCGCATGCTCAGGCACTTTTCCATGGGAAGAGGATTTAAACAACGTGACAGTCTTTTCAAATTCCTTCTTATCAATCACACCATCATTAGCAAATTGTTCAAGCACTTCCTCAGCCCGCTCTTCTACATCTCTCTCAACCACCAAACTTTTTTCAGAAGCCACTTGTCGTATGATAACAAGCCCTTCATCAACACCAATCCCCATCTTGATACCTGCTTCAAGAATATTCTTTTCCTCTTGACGATCAATATATTGATCATCAAAAACTTGAAGCATAATGTATTCAACAAATTGTTTTCTAATCGGTTCAGAAACTGACATAGTTGATGTACCTATAAAGTTAACAATGTAGAGACGCGATGCATCGCGTCTATATCGAAACCTCGCGTTTTGATTTAAACGCGAAACCTCGCGTTTTGATTTTTTTATGATGTCGAGACGCGATGCATCGCGTCTCTACGAACCCATCAAAACATCAGCAATTAAGGAACACAAAATTTTAATAACCTCACAACTCACTATTTATAAATGATCGACTCAAAATCAATACTCTAAATAAAACTTTTTTGAAAACCATCTGGTGGTTGTTTTTGCGCGCAAAAACTGGGGCAAACGTGATAGAACGCAGATTGTCATGATTGTCATGATTTACGCTGATTTAATATTGATCAGTTCAAGAGCAATCTGATCACTACACTTTTTTGAAAACCAGCCATATCGAATGGACAACGTATTTATATATTGGCCACATGCAAAACGACTAATTGATAATTGATTTCCACGCTCAAGTTTTTGCGCGCAAAAACTTGAGCGTGGAATTGATAATTGATAATTCAAATCGTTTTATTTTGCGTGAAATAGACATAAGCGTTTTTTTTAGTGATAGATAGTACAACTTTTGTCAGATACATAAGTTAGCCTTTCCAATAGGGGATATCAAGGCACTGATAACTGATTTCCACATTTAGCTTCGCTGGCCTTCGGCTCACGCAAAAGTTGCGCGCAACTTTTGCGTGAAATACTGTTTTTGCGCGCAAAAACAGTATTTCACTGATAACTGATAACTGATAACTGATAACTGATAACTGATAACTGAATCGGATAACGGCTTTGTTCATAATGCACACACAAATCCAATCGTCTCCTTCCCGATGCCATCTCCCGTGAAATTCGCCCACCACTATTGACTATCCGTTGCAAAAAAAGCTTGCATAATCAAATGGGGAGGCGCTTCTCGGTATTGATACCATTTAAGCAAATCGAAAAATCCTATAACTCAATGCTACCAATAAACTAATCCGTTTATACCGTTAATCCGCTGTACTAAACTGATAGGTGCTTCCAGTGGCTAATCAATCTGATAAATTTGCACGGGCGCATTTCGCCCCTTTATGGGTACTAAACCTTGATCAATGATGGGGTTGATATTTTGGCCCATCGCTTCCCAAACGGCCTCTGATATCAATAATTGTGTTCCAAGTTGTTTATTGAGTTGCTCAATCCGGGAGGCTAGATTGACGACATCGCCAATCACTGTATATTCCTTGCGTTGCGTTGATCCGACTGTGCCTGTCACGGCTTGCCCTGTGTGTAGCCCTATCCCGATACGGATTGGATGCAGTTTTTCCTGAGCAATCTTCTGTTTGACATTGTGTAATATTGCTTGGGCCGCATTCACGGCATTTTGGCTGTCTTTGCCGTCTGAAAGGGGGGCCCCGAAAATCGCCATAAAACCATCACCTAAAAATTTGTTAATCACGCCATTATGCTGATTCACAATATCAATCATCGGTTCAAACAGGGTATTGAGAAAATTAACGACTTCTTCGGGTTGGTGCGTTTCTGAAAAACGGGTAAAGTCTCGAATGTCTAAAAACATCACGCAGACATGCCGGCTTTCGGTATTCATTTCTGTAGGTTGATGTAATAGTTTTTCAACCACCGCTGGTGAAACATGTTGCCCAAATATATTGGCAATGTTATTACGTTCTTGGAGGGTACAAAAGGAATGGAGAATCTGTCTTTTGAGTTCTAATGTGAGTAAACCGGCTACCAGGCCTGCAATAAATAAAATCATGGCCTTCACAATATGATGCGATATGAGTCCTAAAATATTTGTCGTGGCTGAATTACTGAGTGCTGGCAAGTAAAACCAAGCCACTGATAAATATTCCAGTGCAGCAACGCTGCCGGTAAAAAGACATAATTTAAAATCTAGGCGTAATGCGGATAAAATGATGAAAATGAAATAAATAAAAGTCGGCGGTGCCATCAGGGCGGAAATGGGATCAAGCACTTGTGCAACCAATAAAATCGCTAGAGTGGGAAAACTCGTTTCTTCAAACACGTTAAAATAGCGATAAAAGGTAGGAAATTGTTTTTTGCGCCTAATCACGTAGTCCAGAAAAAACAGTAATCCCCATTCATAAGCCGCAAAGCTGGCTAATAATAAGTTTAACCATACCCAAAATGGTAAACCATATCCCAAATTGTAAAATGCTTTTGGAAAGAAACCGAGCGTACAGCAACCTTGTATGAAAACTTCTAATACCAGAAAACTGAGAATGACAGCAAGAATAGTTACACGCTTTTTTTCACTGATTAGGATTTGTTGGGCAAGTTGCTGTTCAAAAACGTTTTGTGCGATATGGGTGTCATTGGGAAAGCTATTCATTGGTTTGTTCTATAGTACAACGAATTAGGAACTAAACGAATAAGGCTTTTAGGTTAAATAACGATTTGAGGCCTTTATCCGAACGAAGGGCCATTATTTCTTTTTCAATAATTGAAATTCTTTTACAAAAACTTGAACATAGAACATACACTAAACCCTTTTCAAGTACGCTGTGTCTCATCAGTTGAAAAAGAATAAAAAAATCAGGGTAAAAATAAATAAATGCCAAAAATAGATTTCAAGTGAGTATCTGGAAAAGATTAACACGCTATTTTTGATAATGGGGTTGTGAACCATAAAGACTTGATATCGAAATAAGGCCATGATGAGATAAAGTAAAATGGCAACGCTTGAAATGATAAGCGCAATATGTAGATTGTCGTTGAAAAGAATACGCTCAAAAAATTGAGTAAACAGGGTTGCGGCTATGCAAAACGAGGTGAAAATGGGTTTTGTTTGTGTCGCGACTAAGTGCCCACAGATGGCGTAAGCGAAACCTAATAGTCCATATTCAATCCACTCTCTTGTCCAAAAAGAGAGAAAATACAAGCTGATAAAAATCAGGACTAAGGTAAGGGTATTAGCTTGGCTGGGTTGCCAACGATCCAATAGCCATTTGATACAGACAATGACGATGAGGATATTCAGCAGGAAAGGGTAGCCTAAGTCAATATGCACAAGGGTGATGAGTATGCCGTAGAATAAAATATTGAATCGGATATGATATTTTGAAACGTAACCGACAATGAAGAAAAACAGGGGGGCTGCTAGTCGGCCTATGGCACGCCAATACTCAGTATTCTCGATGATAAAATAAAATCCGATGTGATCGATTATCATTGCGATGATGGCAATGAATTTGATCAAATCGTAAGAATTGAGTTCGTGATTGTATTTGTAGATTCTGGAAAACATGGTTATTTTGCGAAAAAAGTGCGAAAGCAATTTACGTTCCAAATTTATTTTGCTTTCGGCAATTGGAATGCCTGTTATTTTGCAGCTTAGCAATTGGAATGCCTGTTATTTTGCTTTCAGCAATTGGAATGCCTGTTATTTTGCTTTCAGCAATCTTGATAATGATAGAGATAACCGGATTCTGTCAAGAAAAAAGAAGAACGAAACAGAAAAATGGCTAAGGCCAAAAACGAAATGAATGCAATAATCAGTATGCCTGCAAATTGTTTCAAAAAACTGGTGGGGGATTCTGATGACATTGATTTTTTCTCCTTTAGTAGGTTGCACGCTATTTGTATTCAAATAAGTAAAATGAGAGAAGGGTTGCGTTTTTAACGCTTTACGGTGTTCACAGAGGGGCACAGAGTTTCACAGAGTGATCATCCTCTGTGGCCCTCTGTGCTTCTCTGTGGACTCTGTGTTGAAGGGGGCGAAAGAAAATCGTGCCATGCACAGTTTAAGTTGCCCAAGTTGCCCAAGGCCAGAAATCTATAAATGAACTCTTGAAATTTTGAACAAAATGATAAAAATGAACATTTCACGCGCGCGGTGAAGCGAAGCTTCACGACGCGCGTGAAACACTGTGAACAAAAGTTTTGAGTTTTACTGGTATTAAAAAATAAAATTTAACACCTATAGATTGTAGGTATTATTCCTTGATATGGCAGTTGAAAAATTTTCAATACCAATCAACAAAGTCCAGTCCTTCAATTCGACTAAATTCTTTGACATTATGTGTCACCAAGGTAGCATCATTTGCCAAAGCAATACCTGCTATCAATACATCAATACACCCAATCGGTTTACCCACTTTTTCAAGATTAGCCCTCACTAAAGCCGCATGATGAGCTTCATTTTGACCAAATGGAACAATATTCACATAACGGATAAACTTTTCTAATTGGATAATACGTTTATTCGGAAAACCTGATTTCGCAATACCGACTTGCAACTCAAAAATGACTACTGTAGGCAATAATAATTCTGTCGGTGCCACTTGTTCTAAATGAGAACTGACTTGACCTAATCCCTTAAAATGGTAAATAACCGTATTGGCATCAAGTAAAAACATCTATAATTCCTCACGCGAAGTAAAATGATCCCATCCTGCCCGTATTTCCTCAGAAGTCGGTATATCTTGCCAAGCACCTGAAGTTTCCCGAATCAAGGCTTTCCAATCGGCTTGTTTTTTGGGTACTTGATGATTCACTTGATGAGAAAATCTGGCGGCAGTTTTTTGCCGTAAAAATGCCGCAAAATTTAACAATTCTTGTTGTTGTGGCAATGACAATTGATAAAATGTGTCAAGTAAACCTTGTTGAATCATTGCTGTTTCTGACATTTTCTGCTCCTTGATTGGTGTTTTGAACTCGGGAGTGTGAGTCATTTTTAGGGCCAAGCATGGTGGGCAAACGGGCGATTTAAGGATAATATTTGATTCAGTGGTGCCCGCTTACCCAGCCTACGACTTTCAAGGTGAGTCTGATTGGGTGGTTATAAGAGGCGATTGATCTAAGGCCTTCTTTTCTAGCCTTTCCATAACCCCTATCGTGGCAAAGCTTGATAAGACATCAAGATTAGTTTGTAGCTTGTTGTCTTGTCCGCCTAAATTAACGATATTACGCGGCATGGTGACATTAACCCCCTTTAAATTGGGGTAAATAATGGCAGCGATTTCTTTTTGAATTTCCGCGATGTACATTTCTGTACTGCGGGCGGCATACTTGGCTTTCAAAACATCAGCTTCGGCTATCCCTTTTTCTTTGAAAATCTTAGCCTCAAATTGCGCGGATTCAAATTTGGCCTGTTGAATTTTCTGTTCCTCTATCGCCAATGCCAAATCTTCGGTTTTTTGGGCCAGTTGAACTTTCGTTTCCGCCTCAACAATAGCCAAGTCTTTGGCCTTTTGGGCCAGTTGAATTTTCTGTTGTTCCTGAACTAGGGCTAACATTTTCAGTTGGTTAGCTAATTGAACCTGTTTATCCTTCTCAACATTCGCCAGTTGAATTTTCTGTTCTTCCTGAATAATGGAAAAGACTTTCTCTTTTTCAGCCAATTGAATTTTCTTGGCCTTTTCAACATTGGCCAGTTGAATTTTTTTCATTTCCTCAACGATGGCTAACTCTTCCGCTTTTTTAGCGAGTTTCATTTCCTTCTCTTTCTCAATCCGAGCGAGCTGGGTTGCTTTCTCCTTATCAACATTGGCCAGTTGAATTTTCTTCATCTCCTCAACGATGGCTAAATCTTCCGCTTTTTTAGCGAGGTTCATTTTTGTCTGCGTTTCAAGATTCGCCAATTGAATTTTCTGGTTTTCTTGTGCAACCAGTAATTCTTCTTCTTTTTTAGCCTTAGTCGTGGCGAGTTCAATGGCCATTTTTTTGTCTTCTTTAGCCAATTGAATTTTTCGATCTTCATGCACCAAAGCTAATACGTCCTCTTTTTGAGCAATATGAAGCACTTTATCTTTCTCAAGCAAGGCTAAGGCTTTGGCTTTTTGAGCCAACTGAATTTTCTCATCCTTGGCTTCTTTCGCCAATTGAATTTTCTGTTCGTCCATAATCTTGCCTAAATCGTCCACGTTTTTATTGGCCACTCTATCAAAACGTTTATTATCAGCCAGTAGTTGTTCGAGTTCCGCTTCTGGCACGGGTACACCTAAAGTGACTTGTATCACGTCAATGCCATAATCAACCAGCGATTTTTTTTCCAAACGCAGAATTTGGCCATCTTTCCCTTTAATCGGCACGGTTTTCCAAACCTTTAAGCTAGTGGTTTTCTGCGGCATCCCATCTTCTTGATAACCGAATGCGGCTAAGTCTCTTTGTCTCACATCAACTTGCTTGCGTTCGGTTTGATAGATACCATTTTGCAGTTGATCTTCCAAATCAACCCTGAATTGATTTAAGCCACCCTGAAAAAATTCTTCACCAGTGTATTGCGTTGCGGTAATCACCATGACATCACGCGAGACGGGAATCAACATGGCATCGACCAATTTTTCCTGACTGGTAAAATCGCGGTGAATTCTTTCAATCCATCTCATATTATCCTTATTAATATGAGTAATATTACCCTGAGTTGGCAGTTTATAACGAAAAGTGGCTGGGATTGTCGCAGTGTAGCTGTCAGCGAAACGGAGTTCAATGGGTTTTTTGGCACGGCGTACTTGTTCACCAGCGTAGCCTGTGCCAAAATCAACGATCCAGACTTGCTTATAACGTGTCACCGGCGAAAAGGGGATTTGAAAGTGAATGCCTGGTTTGTCGTATACCTCTATTTCGCCCGTCCAGATGTTGTCATAAAGATAAATATAACCCGATTTCGTCATAAAAACGGTTGAGTTGATAATCAGGTAGATGGGCAAAACGAAAATGATGATTATCACAAAATATTTGATGACGTGAATGAATTTTGAGAGCATTTTGTGCGCGTCTCGATAAATCATCATGGGCAGCAGCAAGTCATCATCATCGTCATCAAAATCATGATGCTTGGCTCCCTTTTGAGGCACATTTTCGGTTTTAAATGGCATTAAATGGGTTTCCTTTTTGTCGTCATTGTAGGGGCAATCCCTTGTGGTTGCCCCGATGGTGGTGAAAAATGGGCAATCCGAAGGTATTGCCCCTACATTGGTGAAAATGGGCAACCACAAGGGATTGCCCCTACATGTTATCTCATTTATTGGGTTGCGCTTGGCTTTCCAAGGCCTTCTTTTCAAGCCCTTCCATCACCCCAATTGTGGCAAAGCTTGATAACACATCCAAGTTGGTTTGTAATTTGTCGTCTTGATTGCCCAAGTTAACGATATTATGTGGCATTTTGACTGTGATGCCTTTCAGGTTGGGGTAGATGATCTGAGCAATATCTCGTTGAATTTCTGCGAGATAAATATCAGGAATCCGGGCTTCGTACTTGGCTCTGAGTACGTCAGCTTCGGCTTTGCCTTTTTCTCGAATGGCTTTGGCCTCAAATTGCATGGCTTCAAAGTTAGCCTTTTGAATATTCAGTTCCGCTTGCGCGATGGCTAACTCTTTAGCCTTCTCAATTTCGGATAATCTCTTGACTTTTTCATATTCAATGATTTCCTTTTCCGCTTGTTTTTGGGCTTCTTCAACCTCACGTTGCTTGGCGATGATGCCCAGTTCTTTGCGCTTTAAGGCCTCTTGTTTAGCCTTGGTGCGTTCAATATTAGCACGAAGTTGTGCTGTTTTTGCTTGTTCTTTGGTGGTTTCTTGCTCTTGTACCGTTTTAATACGATCTGCGACTAGCCGTTTTTTGTCAGTTAAGAGTTTCTCCAGTTGTACTTCAGGTATAGGGGTACCGAGCGTGATTTGGGTCACTTCGATGCCGTAAACATCAAGTGGATTATCTAGGCGTATGACTTTGCCCTCAGGGCCAGTAACGGGAACCGTTTTCCAAACCAAGCTTTTCGCTTTCCGCAATTGTGTTGAACTTTCTTGACCTAAACCGACTGGGGCTAAATCCATTTGTTCTATTTCAACTTGTTTGCGTTCTGTTTTATAAATGCCATTGCGAAGTTGATCGGCCAGTGCGGCTTTAAATTGGTTTAGGCCGCCTTGAAAAAATTCTTCACCTGTGTACTGGGTTGCCGTATTGACAATCACATCACGGGATGTTTTGGTCAATAGGGCATCCACAAGATTTTCAAAGCTTCTGAAATCTTGGTGAAGGCTTGCCATCTTCACCTTGTTACGGGGTAGTTTGTAGCGAAAAGTCGCCGGAATGTCTCCTGTATAGGTGTCGGCAAAGCGGACAGTAATGGCGCGTCGGACTCGGGTTAGGCGAGCATCGTCGGTGCTACCAAAAGAAACAGTCATCACTTGCTTGTAAGGTGTGACTCGCGAAAACCAAGGGGTTCTAAAGTGAACGCCGGGTTCGGTGTAGACATCAACTTTACCAGTCAAGGTATTTTGATAATGGTAGGTATAACCCGATTCTGTTTGAAAATAGGCAGAGTTCAGAAACAAAAAGCCGAGCAAAACGATAATGATAAGGCTGCCAAATTTTTTGAGGCTGCTCGTGAGCGTTTGAATTGATGACATGATCTGTTTATCCTGTTGTTTGAGTCATAATATTGGCATTCCGCATACCTGTTCTCAATTTTTTTATAACCAATTGATTTAGTTTCCATTTTATAAGCGCACGGCCGTGCGCTCTTTTGAATGAGTGTCTTGGAAGAAAATCGCCGATAGTTGTCGGAGTAAACAAGTGGTTGATAATCCTTGGTTTTGATAAACAAAAGCGGATTATAACGAATTTTGGGGGAGGCGAACACGATCGGGCTGCCCCTACGGGCAAAATGTAGGGGCGAGCCGTTCATTATCGCCCTCAAATCGGTTTTAAATTCACTGTAGTCATGGAAAATTATTTTTTCTGTGATTTCAAGGTAGACCTATAAATGTCCAAGTTATTTTGTGACGGTTCCTAATCAAATTATAATCCGATAAATTCTCAAAGCCATCGGGTAATGCTTTCGGTGGTTTCCCCTCTGATTTTTTCAGAATAATCATATCCAGAAATTGTTCTTGAAGGGCCAAATTTTTTTCCAATTCCACGTCATAGTAAGAATCCGTAAACATATCCATCAAGCTTAAGCCAAATAATCTATGAAATTCAATCATCAGTTATCAGTTATCAGTTCCACGCAAAAGTTTTGCGCGCAACTTCTTAAGTGAAATGTGGAAATCAGTTATCAATTATCAGTTATCAAAAATAGCATTAGTTTAGTTTATTTTATTTCGATTTTTATCAATTGAATCTACCTTCGACTGTGTCATTAGAGCAATGCTCGTCTTAATGCTTGATTTTTAAAGAGGATCGAATTAAGTTTTTTCGCCTATTCTATTAAACTAAGCGAATGGTAAGTCATTAATTAATTGGAATAATTAACAATTTAAAAAAACAACAAAGTTATGGGTGCATTCCCAAAAAATAGGTCATCGCAAAATAAATTTGGAACGTAAACTAAGCGCAAAATAACATGCACTCCAACTAACCGCAAAATGAATTTGGAACGTAAACTAACCGCAAAATAAATTTGGAACGAAAATTAACCGCAAAATAAATTTAGAACGAAAATGGGCCTACGCAAAATAAATTTGGAACGAAAAGCAGGGCACAAAATAAATTTAGAACGAAAATGCAACTACGCAAAATAAATTTGTAACGAAAATCGCGCACAAGCAGATTGATAATTTTTTTGGGAATGCGCCCCAAAGTTATTGGCTCTCATTTGAAGCCTCGCACCGGCCACACTTCGTTCTACCCATTTATACTGCCAACCATTTCACTTAAGAAGTTGCGCGCTACTTTTGCGTGAACCGGAGGTGGGCTACGCTAAATACAATTTGCGCTTTTTGTAAATACCTTTAAAATTATATTTCACGCAAAAGTTGCGCGCAACTTCTTAAGTGAAATGGATATATTGGGTTAGTCACCTTTAGGTGACTTGAGCTTTTAGACAACTGCTTTAGCTGTTGGCTTAAATGTTAAAGTAATAGCGACCTTATGACGATGCTAAGTATAGTAAGTTCTTGATTTTAAATGTCGCGGCAAAAATGGCACCCAAATGAAAAAAGGCGTTATTTGAATACAAGCCCTGATTTTAAGATCGAACAGTGAGGGCTTGCGCGTGGAATTGCCCCTCCGTCATTAAAAATCAGATCAATCCGTAGGCTTGCCCTTAACTCATAATGGCATTGACAAGATTTTCTCGTCTCTCAAAACGAATGACAATTTCAGGAACAAAGCAATCTGTTTTGTATAAAATTGAATTTATATGAACTTATGAACACTTCATCAAGTGGCATTTCCAATTTATCATTTACAATCAAAAAAATTTTGGTTTATGATCAAATGATATTTTTTCATGAGATACGAAATCAAATAAATCAACTTGAGTTTGGTTTTCACAATTCATAATTCATAATTCATAATTCATATTTTACAATTATAAAAAGCGAGTGTAACCTGTACTCGTCAAAGGTATTTTCTGTCTATGTCAGAGCAAACTGAGAAACTACAAGCATTAGGCTTAGCAGTTATACACACTGAAGCCCAAGCTATTCGCGCACTTACCGCTCGAATTGATGAGATATTTGTACAAGCTTGTGAGTTTATGCTTGAATGCGAAGGGCGAATTGTTGTCATCGGCATGGGCAAATCTGGACATATCGGCGGTAAAATTGCGGCCACATTAGCCAGTACTGGCAGTCCCGCTTTTTTTGTGCATCCTGGCGAAGCCAGTCATGGCGATTTAGGAATGATTACCGCTAAAGATGTGGTTTTGGCTTTATCAAACTCCGGTGAAACTGAAGAAATTTTAGTCATTCTACCACTTATTAAACGCTTAGGCGTACCCTTAATTACCTTGACTGGCAATCAAAGCGCCACACTGGCGAGGGCCGCGACTGTCAACATTGATGTTAGCGTCGAAAAAGAGGCCTGTCCATTGGGATTAGCGCCTACGTCTAGTACGACGGCCGCTTTGGTGATGGGGGATGCTTTGGCCATTGCCTTACTCGAAGCCAAGGGCTTTAGCGCCAACGATTTTGCCCGTTCTCATCCGGGGGGACGTTTGGGACGTCGTTTGTTATTATTAACCCATGATATTATGCACACCGGTTCTGCCATACCGATGGTGCCACCGACGGCCACCTTGCGCGATGCCTTGGTAGAAATGACGCATAAAGGTTTAGGCATGACGGCAATCGTAACCGATAAGCGGCATGTCGTTGGTGTGTTTACTGATGGCGATTTGCGTCGTGCGCTTGATAAACAAGTTGATATTCATAGTACAATAATAACTGACGTGATGACGACATCGTGTAAAACCGTCACTGATGATTGCTTGGCAGTTGAGGCCTTGAGTGTGATGCAAACTTATCAAATCACAGCGTTATTGGTCGTAGATGCCCAACAGACTTTGAGGGGCGTGTTGCACCTGCATGATCTTTTACGAGCCAAAGTGATTTAATCAATTATCAATTATCAAAGGACATTATACCAATTCAATTTAATTGTTTGTTAATTAAGTGATTGATTTTATGATTGATTTTAAATTATTTCAAATCAATCAGTTGTTTTAAATATACTGTCCACCGTTATAATTTGCGCTTTTGCTGCAAGTAAAAATCCATTCCACGCAAAAGTATTTCGCGATAAAAACTTGTTAAGTGAAAGGTTAGTCACCACCACCTGACTTTCGCGTTGCGACAACTGCTGCAACCGATTTTGCGCGCAAAATCTTTATTTCACGCTAAAGTTCGCGGAGCGAACTTTAGCGTGAAATACTTAAGAAGTCTCGCTACGCTATACTTTTGCGTGAAAGCGTGAAAAGCTGTTGGCTGTTAGAATCAATAATAGCGACCTTATGACGATGCTATACTGCACGCGGGCACAATTTAAACTTTTAAAAGCTTTCCCGATTGCATAAAGTACAAAGGCAAATCGATCTGAAAAAGATTAAAAGGCACAACCCAGAAGGGGTTTTCAGGCTAAAATTTCGCGGAGCGAAATTTTAGCCTGAAAATGTGAATAGCCCCAGGTGGCAACCTGGGGTTGCCAAAAAATGATAAAAGTTAAGTTTATTCCCGCGCCGAGTATAAGTATAAATCGCTATAAACTCTAATTTAAAACATCACATCAATTATCAGTTATCAAGGGACTTTATACCAATTCAATTTAATTGTTAATTAAGTGATTGATTTTATGATTGATTTTAAATTATTTTAAGTCAATCAGTTGTATTAAATCACTATAAACTCTAATTTAAAACGGTATATGAAAACTCTCTTTGAAAAAGCGGGCCAAATTCGTTGTGTTGATGGGGGCACAAAAAGTGTGTGAGTTATAAAGGCAAGTTGATAACCAGTCGTTATGGACTATGAAGCCGAAAACAGGCACTATGGCATGTGATTTTGTTAGGAAAGCTTAATGTTCAAATATCCTCGTTTTATTATTACGACCTCAAAAGGCAAATTTATTAAGCTTTATTTTTGGAACGTCCCGTTTCTGCGACGATTTTCTAAACATAAATCGACTAAAGAACATCAGTCACAACACGCCAGTGTTAAAAACTTATTGGCGTTTTTTAAAAAAACGCTCAAGATTTGTGTGTTAAGTAAAAAAACGCTCAAGATTTGTGTGTTAAATTATTGGCAAAGCGGACTGGTTTTAATGAGTTTGATGCTAATAACAATTGGGCTGTGGTCTAGTTTGAAAAAAGATTTTTCGGATTTGCCCAAAAGTCGTCTTGATGTCCCTGATTACACCATGACAAATTTTAAGACGATTCGTATGGATGAACAGGGCCACCAAAAAAATCAATTGACGGCCAAAATGATGGTACATTATCCACAAGCTAATACAGCCTTGACTGCACCTGATATAGTATTCTATAACAAAGAAGGGCAGCCTACATGGACAATGCGTGCCGAAAAAGGTGAAATATCACCTGATGGTAATCATATCAAGTTACTCGGTAACACAACTTTACAACGGCAGACTCAAAATCCACTACAACAAGTGCAAGTGATCTCACAAGATGTGTTTGTACAAGTGGATACTGAATATGCCGAAACGGCCGCGCCCAGTACCATTATCAGTCACAACAGCAAAACTCACAGCATCGGTATGCGTGTTTTTATGTCCAAAGAACAGGTAGAATTACTTTCAAAAGTGCGAGGACACTATGTACTGCCATAAATTCAGGTTATTTGTTATCACTCTACTGCTTTCCAATGGCGCTTTTGCTTTATCCACTGATAGTGAACAACCCATTCAAATTGAGGCTGATCAGGCCAGTATTGACAATATCAAAGGCGTTGCCATTTATGCGGGTAATGTCATTGTCAGTCAAGGTTCTATCCGCCTGAATGCAGAGACAGTCACCTTGAATTACACGGAAAAACACGAAATTGAGAAAATTGTGGCGGAAGGTCAACCCGTTCGTTTTAAGCAAGGTCTCGATTCAGGCGATAATATCAAAGCTCAGGCTAATGAGATGGAATATCATGCGGTTAAAAGTATGCTGCACTTAAGGAACGAGGCGGAATTGCGAAAAGATAAAGGCGGGATAGATACTTACATCTCAACAGCGCCACGTATTTCTTATGATACCGAACTGGGTATCATTAAAGCGGATCAAGGCAACCTTAAAAAGGGACGGGTTACAATGACATTTAAGCCGCAGCCAAAGAAGTGATTTAGCGTCGCCGATCTTCGGTTCCAAGCAAAAGTTTTTGCACGCAAAAACTTTTGCCTAGAAAGTTGTTCGCTTCAGGGCATTGTGTTAATTGGGTGAACACGCAGGTTGGGTGAACACGCAGGTTGGGCGAACACGCAGGTTGGGCGAACACGCAGGTTCGCCCCTACATTCAAACTAAAACGGCCTGTTATTTAAACCGGTTGTATGGGATGCCAATTTTTATGAGAACCAGTACGCTATCAGCCCATCATCTGGCGAAACGCTATAAATCTCGTCTCGTTGTCAAAAATGTCAGCCTCAAGGTAACCAGTGCTGAAGTTGTGGGTTTGTTAGGGCCAAACGGCGCGGGCAAAACCACTTGCTTTTATATGATGGTCGGATTGATTCGGTGCGAGCAAGGCACTATTTTCTTAGGCGGAACCGATATCACCCGTTACCCTATGCACAAGCGGGCACAAATGGGATTAGGTTACTTACCACAAGAACCCTCCGTTTTTCGTAAACTGACGGTTGCAGATAATATTATGGCTATTCTTGAAGTGCAAAAACATCTCAACAAAGCTAAGCGCAAAGAACGCCTTCAAGCCTTGTTAGAGGAATTGCATATAGAACATTTAGCCAACAATCTGGGTATCAGTCTCTCAGGAGGAGAACGGCGGCGTGTTGAAATTGCCCGGGCCTTAGCTTCGGAACCGCGGTTTATTTTGCTTGATGAACCATTTGCAGGCGTTGATCCGCTTTCTGTGTTAGATATTCAACGGATTATTGCCCATTTATGCCGTTTAGATATTGGTATTTTAATTACCGATCATAATGTGCGTGAAACCTTGGGTATATGTGATCGTGCCTATATTGTTAATGATGGCAATCTGATTGCAGAAGGCACACCTGAGAATATATTACACAATGAACACGTTAGAGAGGTCTATCTAGGCCACAATTTCAGATTATAATGTCAAACCGGCCAGTGATAAGGTTAATGTCGGTAGGTTAAACAGAATTTTTGAATAACGATTATGAAACCACGTCTCCAAATACGTATCGGGCATCAGGTTACCATGACACCACAACTGCAACAGGCTATTCGTCTCTTGCAGTTGTCTAGCCTTGAATTGCAAATGGAAATTCAGCAAATCTTGGAATCCAACATCATGTTGGAAGTGGCAGAAGACGATGACTATGAGACTGATATTGAAGAAAATCAGGATTTAGATTTGGCTCAAAACCTTGAGCTGCAAGCTCAAGAAGAATTGGGCAATTCAAATTCTGACGCTTCAAGCGGATTAGATAATGAGGGGAATGATGAAATCGCTGTGGGTAATATTACCGAGATTCCGGATGAACTGGCCGTTGACAGTGATTGGGAAGATATTTATGACAGCAGCTTCTCCGCCTCTGACGCTTCCAATTACAACAAGGGTAAAGATTTTCTAGCGAATCAAGAAGCAGAAACAGAAACATTACAAGGACATTTACTGTGGCAACTGGAGTTAGAACATTTTACAGATAAAGAGCGTATCTATGCTATAGCCATCATTGATGCCATTGACAGTGATGGTTATTTACGTGCTTCATTTGACGAAATTGCACAAAGTTTAGGTCTCGAAACGCGTGTCAATAATAAGGATATAGAAGCCGTACTCCGTAGCATTCAAAAATTTGATCCAATTGGCGTAGGGGCACGAAATTTAAAAGAATGCCTATTATTACAATTGGCTGAATACGAGTCCAACACCCCTTTTTTGAAAGAAGCAACCACTCTCGTCAAGAAACATTTAAGGCTGTTGGGAGAACACGACTATGCCCAATTAAGCAAACGCATGAAGTTAAGTAGTGAAAAATTAAAAGAAGCAGTTAACCTTATTCAATCTCTCAATCCCCACCCAGGGGCCTTACTTGAATCTTCACAAACGACTTATATCATACCCGATGCTTATGTCAAAAAAGTTAAGGGTTTGTGGAAAGTCGAACTCAATTCAGAGATTTCACCTAAACTGCGTATTAATGCTCACTATGCTAGTCTGATTCCAAAGATCGAAAATCGTGAAGATCATACGAGTTTAAAAACGCATTTACAAGAAGCCAGGTGGTTTATAAAAAGTCTTAAAAGTCGGCATGAAACATTATTGAAAGTGGCTAAATGTATTGTGAAACGTCAATCCGGTTTTCTGGACTATGGTGAAGAAGCTATGAAACCTTTGGTATTACATGATATTGCCCAAGAATTGGAAATGCACGAATCAACGATTTCTCGCGTCACAACACAAAAATATATTCATACCCCTAAAGGCATATTTGAACTTAAATATTTCTTTTCTAGTCATGTTGCCACCAGTAATGGTGGAGAATGTTCTTCCACAGCCATTCGTGCTATGATCAAAAAAATGATTACGACTGAAAACAGCACAAAACCACTCAGTGATAGTCAAATTGCCACGTTATTATCAGAACGAGGAATCAAGGTAGCCAGACGCACAGTTGCCAAATACCGCGAGGCCATGGTTATTCCCGCCTCCAATGAGAGAAAACGCTTATTCGTTTAGTACCCTGTCAAGTCAATTATGACGGAAATGGAATTTTCAACGAGCGATTTGGTGGGTTTCGCTTCGCTCAACCCACCCTACGAAATATTCATTTATTTCAATTACTTAAAAGGATTGCTCCTACAATATTGTACTTGTAGGGGCACGCGCGAGCCCAATTTCACAATACCTAAAAACACCATCATTAATAAAGGAGTACACCGATGCAACTCAATCTTAGTGGTCATCACATTGAGATTACTGAAGCTCTACGTAATTACGTTACCACTAAAATGGAGCGTTTAGAACGTCACTTTGATCATGTGACCAACATGCATGTCGTGCTGAGTGTCGAAAAACTACGTCAAAAAGCAGAAGCCACCTTGCACGTCAGTGGTGGGAACCTATTTGCGAATGCAGAACATGAAGACATGTATGCTGCTATTGATGCTCTCACTGACAAACTGGATAGACAGATTAAAAAACACAAGGAAAAACTTCAAAACCATCGTCAGTCTGAAGGTGGTCTGAAAGCTCATCAACCAACTGATTGAATAAGTCACAAGCCCATGGTAATTTCAGACATTCTGACACCAGAAAGGATACTCTGCCATGTACAGGCAACCAGCAAGAAACGTGTTCTTGAATACTTTAGTAAATTGCTGGCCCAAGAAACCTCATCACTGACCAGTTACGATGTTTTTGAAGAACTATTAGGGCGTGAACGATTAGGCAGTACCGCCATTGGTAAAGGGGTTGCGATCCCTCATGCTAGAGTGGCTCAATGCAATGTTACCTTAGCGGCCTTTTTACAACTGGAAAACGGTATTGATTTTGATTCGATTGATCACAAACCGGTTGATTTACTATTTGCCTTAATGGTGCCTTACAATTCGACAGATGAACATTTAGAAATTCTGGCCCAATTGGCACAGATGTTTAGCAGTGATGAGTTTCGTGAAAAGTTGCGTCATACCGAAGACTGTAGAGACAAATTTAACCTGTTGATTCACTGGAAGCCGCCTCTTAACTGACTTGTTATACTTAGCTTGGAATGGTGGGCAAGTTCGTTTCGACGCTGGGCGTCGAAACGAACTTACCCACCCTACATTTTTATACTTAGCAACAAGAATGGTGGGCTTGGAATGGTGGGCAAGTTCGTTTCGACGCAGGGCGTCGAAACGAACTTACCCACCCTACATTTATATCTATTTATTATGACCCGGTTTACTGTTGAGGAACTCTTTCAAAATCACGCCGACGATTTAACATTGGCTTGGCTTGCTGGACAAAAAGGTGTTCAGCGTGCCATTTTATTAGAACAAGATCAAAAACTCGCCAATGTCGGTTATTTTAACCTGATTCATCCTCATCAAATTCAAATCATTGGTGTATACGAACTGGCCTATTTAAAGGAACTTGAAATAAACGCCTATCACAAATCCATCAGGCAATTATTTGAAAACCAAAATCTGGTCAGTATTATTGTGGTTGACGGCCTGTCTGTCCCTGAAGACTTGCTCAACATGGCCGACAACAAGCAGATTCCTCTGTTCACCTCACTTTTGTCTGGCGAAAATGTGATTAATTATCTGCATACCACTTTCGCCAGATTAATCGCACAACGCATCACCCTGCACGGTGTTTTTATGGACGTGTTAGGCATGGGCGTTTTAATTATGGGTGACAGCGGAACCGGTAAAAGTGAATTAGCCCTAGAACTGGTTAGTCGGGGGCATCGTTTAATTGCTGATGATGCCCCTGAATTTTCCAAAATGACACCCAAAACAATTCTAGGTGCATGCCCTTTAGGCATGAATGCCTTTTTAGAAGTACGTGGTTTAGGGATTTTAAATGTACAAGCTTTGTTTGGCGACAGTGCCATCAAAAAAGAAAAATATTTACGCCTGATTGTGCAACTAGAACATGCCAGTTCTGAACGATTGAACAATATTGACAGGTTACAAGGTGATTATGGTTTACGTAATATTATGGGGATTGATCTACCTGAAATCCGCTTACCTGTCGCCCCTGGGCGCAATCTAGCGGTACTACTTGAATGTGCAGTACGCCACCATAGTCTCAAAATGCAAGGCTATAATGCCGCCGATGAATTTTGTGGACTACAACGACAAGCTATGCATAAAACAGAATCAGAATAGTTTTATTATGATATCAAAATTGATGTAACCCATTATGCCAATCCGACCAGACAAAACACTTGAAACTTTTGATAATCCGCATAGCGAACGTGATTATACGATTCATATCCGTATTCCTGAGTTTACCTGTCTGTGTCCCAAAACGGGACAACCTGATTTCGCCACATTATTTTTAGACTATGTGCCAGATAAACAGTGTGTTGAATTAAAATCATTGAAAGGTTACGTATGGTCTTATCGTGACGAAGGCGCGTTTCACGAAGCGGTCACAAACAGGATTCTCAATGATTTAGTGCAAGCCTGTGCGCCACGTTTTATGCGTTTACGGGCAGAATTTAATGTGCGAGGTGGTATTGACACGACAGTCGTGGTTGAACACATCAAAAAAGGCTGGACACCACCGCCCCAGGTGAATCTGCCTTAACTGGAAAATTAAAAATCTGACTAAAAACCGAACTAAAAACCTGACAGGTTTTGAAAACCTGTCAGGTTTGGGCCAAAATATTTATCTTATCTAAACTAAAAACCTGACAGGTTTGGGCCACATTGATCTAAGACGAGGATTATCGAACAAACGCTATATGAAAAATCCAAAAATCAAACAAAAACCAAAAAATCAAACTCTTTATCCTATCAAACGAATCGGCATCATTGGGGGCGGACAATTGGCTAAAATGTCCATACTGGCCGCTAAAAACATGGGATTTTTTATCACCGTCTTAGATTCAACGCCTGAATGTCCGGCCGCTCAGATTGCAGATCAACAGATTATCGGCAGTTTGTATGATCCTGAAAAGATCAGGGCACTTGCCAAAGTCAGCGATGTATTGACTTATGATATTGAACATATTGATATACAAACCTTAAACCGTTTGCATGATGACGGTTATACCATTTATCCGCAACCGGCGGTATTGGAAATTATCCAAGATAAATTCAAACAAAAACAAAAACTTGCAAACAATGGAATCCCCGTACCCCATTTTCAAGCCATTGAGGAATCAAAACCCGATTCTCTCGCATCGATGGGTTTTCCTATTGTACAAAAAGCGCGTCATGGGGGATATGATGGAAAAGGCGTGATGGTGTTGAAAAATCAAGCGGATTTAGCGTTCGCCCTGAAAACACCCTCAATGATTGAAGAATTGATTGATTTTACCAAAGAATTAGCCATTATCATTGCCAGAAAGCCGGACGGCGAAATGGCCTGTTATCCAGTAGTCGAAATGGTTTTTGATGATCAAACCAATATTTGTGATATTGTCGCCGCGCCCGCTCAGATTGACACGGCAACGGCAGAGCAAGCTCGTCAAGTGGCGCTTGACGCAGTAGAGGCATTGGGAGGAATCGGCATCTTTGGTGTCGAAATGTTTCTCACTCGAACAGGGGAAATCTTGGTCAACGAAATCGCCCCCAGGCCACATAATTCAGGCCATTACACCATAGAAGCCTGTATGACTTCCCAATTTGAGCAACTGATTAGGGCAATCAGCGGCCTACCCTTAGGCGAAACTCAGTTATTAAAGCCTGCCGTGATGCTCAATTTATTAGGAGAAGCGGGTTATACCGGAGAACCCGTGATTGAAGGTTTAGCGGAAGCGTTAAGCATAGCTGGTTTATCCTTCCATTTTTATGACAAAGCGATCACCAAACCGGCTAGAAAAATGGGACACATTACGATTTTGGATAATCACTTAGATAAAGCGATGGCTAAACTCCAAAAAGTCAAAACGATTTTAAAAATCAAAGGCAAAGAAAGGATATGACTCAACCAAATGTAGGCATCATCATGGGCAGCGATTCAGACTTGCCCGTCATGAAAGAAGCAGCGACAATGCTAAAAGAATTGGGAGTAGCAATTGAACTCACCATCGTCTCAGCCCATCGAACCCCTGAACGCCTATTTAATTATGCCAAAACCGCAGAATCAAGAGGCCTAGACGTGATTATTGCCGGTGCCGGCGGCGCGGCCCATTTACCCGGCATGGTTGCCGCCATCACCCCCATACCCGTCATAGGCGTACCCGTTAAAACGTCTAGTTTACAAGGCCTAGATTCCTTATTATCAATAGTCCAAATGCCAGGCGGTGTACCCGTTGCCACAGTCGCCATCAATAACGCAAAAAATGCCGGAATACTCGCCGCACAAATTGTCGGCATTAAAATGCCCGAAATACGCAACAACGTCAAACAATATAAGGCCGACTTAGAAAAAATGGTTATTGAAAAGGCACAGCGTTTGGAAGAAGAAGGCAAGAGTTAAGTACTGAAGCACAAATAAACAGGTATTTTAGCACAGCAACCCTGCTTGTTTAAATATAGCGTTTTTTGATTGAATGAAGTACAAATGATTTGAGTTAAAAATTTATTTTGCGGCCTTCTTTTCGTACCAAATTTATTTTGCGGCCTTCTTTTCAAACCAAATTTATTTTGCGGCCCTCTTTTCAAACCAAATTTATTTTGCGGCCCTTTTTTCGTTCCAAATTTATTTTGCGGCCCTTTTTTCGTTCCAAATTTATTTTGCGGCCCTCTTTTCAAACCAAATTTATTTTGCGGTTCGATTTTCTTGATATAACTGTACGTCATGAGATCGGGAAACGCTATATCATGATCAAACTGATTTTCACATTTAGCTTCGCTGGCCTTCGGCTCACGCAAAAGTTGCGCGCAACTTTTGCGTGAAATACAGTTTTTGCGCGCAAAAACTTTTGCGTGAAACGCTGATTAAAAAATCAGCGTCAATCATGACAATCAGTTAAATCTGCGTTCTATCAAAAATATTAAATCAGCCTTCTATTTCCTTCACTACCCACACGCCGCGCAACTGGATTAGCGCGTTCAATCAGTGAATAAAGAGATTGTATATATTGAGTGATTTGATTAAATCATGAACTTTGAACAAAACCCTACAAAAGTTTTGGCGTGCAAAAATGCTTGAAATTGTGAACAGTCAATGTTCATGGCAGTTTTGTGTTTTACTGGTATTCAGAATAGCCCATTTTTGATTAAAAGTGACAATAATTTGATTCGATGCTTGACAAGATGATTTTAGAATGTATTATACGATTTGCGAACAATACATTCGCCACAACGCTCATATTAATTAGGGTTATTAATCTAACTGATTGAAAATGAACGAAATATAGATTTCTGTCAATCAGAACACTAACAAATATAAGTGCTTGAATTTTAGAGCAATACGTTAAATAGCCTTATGATGTATGCATGATTTGGCGACGGTATTATGCGAAAGTATGAAGTTTATATCATTTAATGGGATTGACTCTTTTATAACCTGTTGATAACCAGAGATGATTGATAAACATGAAAACAAAAATATCTGTTGTTGATCTTTTTTGTGGAATTGGAGGCTTTTCTTATGGTCTCTATAAATCAGGTTTAAAGATAGATGCGGGGATTGATCTTGATAATTCATGCCAATATGCTTTTGAAGCAAACTGTCAGTCCAAATTCCTTTGCCAAGATATTGCGAAATTAACCAAAGAGAAAATTAATGCCCTTTATACAAAAAATGATGTTAAAGTGCTAGTTGGATGTGCCCCTTGCCAACCTTTTTCTTCATATACCTTTAAGGCTGATAAACAAAAGGATCGTCGATGGCAATTGCTCTATGAGTTTTCAAGGATAATTAATGAAGTCAAACCTGATATTGTTTCAATGGAAAATGTGCCACAGCTTTTAAATTTCAAAAAAGCACCTGTTTTTAACGATTTTGTAAGTAATCTTAAAAAAGGTGGCTATTTCATTTGGGATAACATCATTTATGCCCCTGATTATGGTATTCCCCAAAAAAGGAAAAGATTGGTACTGTTAGCATCAAAATTTGGAAAGATATCCTTACTGCCGCCCACTCATACACCAGAAAATTATTTAACAGTGCGAGATGCAATTGGCCAATTAGATAAAATTAACTCTGGTGAAGCCTCCCCTAATGATTTTTTTCATAAAGCCTCGAAATTATCGGATAAAAATTTGCAAAGAATAAGACAATCCATACCGGGTGGTAGTTGGAAAAAGGATTGGGATGAGGATTTAAAACTAGCTTGTCACAAAAGCAGTAAGGGGCAAACTTATGTGAGCATTTATGGCAGGATGAAATGGGATGAGCCTTCACCAACCATGACCACTTTTTGTACGGGTATTGGTAATGGCCGATTTGGACACCCTGAGCAAGATAGGGCGATTTCTTTAAGAGAAGCGGCTTTATTGCAAAGTTTTTCCATGGACTACAAATTTGTAGAAAACCCTGAAGATTTTAGATTTGGAAAGTTATCTAAACAAATTGGTAATGCTTTTCCTCCCAAACTGGGAGAAATAATCGGTCAAAGTATTATTAAACACCTTAAAGAAAACAATTATGGTAAAAAATAACTTTTCGCCAGATAAGCTGGCTTGTATTGAAGAACAGGTGCGTGAAAACGCCAGTTCTTATGATTATAGGACTAAGGATTATCCATTTGAAGTCATTTGTACAAAATTTGGAGAACCGGATAATCCAGAAGCAACATTGTATGTGCCTGATTATCAAAGAAAATTTGTTTGGAAGCCTGATATGCAGTCAAGATTTATTGAGTCTGTGTTATTAGGTGTCCCATTAACCCCCTTCCTTGTCTCTGAGGATGACAATAATAGACTCGAAATCATTGATGGTTCACAAAGGATTCGTACCTTATTAGCCTTTTATGAGAATAAATTAAAGCTTAGAGAACTTAAAAAGTTAACTGAGATTAAAGGTGCTAAGTTTAAAGATTTACCACGAAGTCTACAAAATTATATTAAAAACAGAGACTTCAGAATCATTGTGGTGAGTCATGCTGATCTCTCAATTAGACAAGATATATTTGGTAGAATCAACACGAGCAACGAAAAATTAACCGATAGTGAAATTAGGAAAGGTTCTTATTCTGGGCCTTTTTATAATTTAGTCCTTGAATTAAAGGATCATGCTGAATTTCAAGCGATTTGTCCCGTTTCTGATGATAAAATAAACAGAGGCGAATACGAAGAATTGATCTTAAGGTTCTTCGCTTATATTGATCGATATCAAGAGTTTAAACACGATGTTGCAGCCTTCCTTAATGCATATATTGACGAGATGAATGACATTGATTTTGATAGAGAATATTACTTAAATGCTTTTAACAATATGGTGAACTTTATCAAAAACAATTTTCCCATCGGTTTTAGGAAGGAACCAAAGTCCAAGAGTACACCAAGAGTGAGGTTTGAAGCCATTGCTATTGGCGTTCATTTAGCATTACAGGAAAATCCTAATTTAATCATTCAAGATGTTAGTTGGCTTGATTCAGAAGAATTTTCTGACCAAACCACCTCAGATGGCAGTAACAACACCGGTAGATTAAAAAATAGAGTGGAATTTGTAAGAGATTGCTTATTAGGTAAAAACAAAAGACAGTCTGTACGATGATGAATATTACCAAACTTGATTTTGATAAAAGAAAGGATGAAGTTGAAAACTACTTCTCTTTTCTTTCCATTCTGGATGATGACGAAAACACGCGCTTGAAGTACAAAAAAGAGGGCAATTTGGTTGAAGAAAAAATATCTGATCAACTTCAGAAAATACTCATAGCCAATGGTTTTCTATTACTTTATAATCTCATTGAAGCAAGCGTTAGAAATTCCATTTTAGAGATTTATTATGTTATTGAAGACAATGGGATAACTTTTGAACAGCTTTCTGAGAGCTTAAAACAAATTTGGGTTGAACACCGTATTGATAACCTGAAAGAGGGGAATTTTAAACAAGAGACTTTACGTGACAGTATATTAAAGATTACTGAATCCATTTTCACACAAGAAACCATTTCTCTTTCTAAAGATCAATTAGATTTTTCTGGTAATCTTGATGCACAAAAAATAAGGGAACTTGCCATAAGATACGGTTTTAAGATGCCATCTGATGGCAGAAATTTGGTGATTATAAAAAATAAGCGAAATCACTTATCTCATGGAGAGTCTACTTTTTCTGATATAGGTAAAGATTTTACAGTCAACGAATTAAAAAATTTTAAAGATGAAACACTGGCTTATCTATCTGATGTGATTAATAAGATTGAGAAATTTATTATTGATAAACAGTATAAACATGATTAAGAACTGAAATATTAAGTAATCAGCATCAATCATGACAATCAGTTAAATATTTAATAGAACGCAAATTATGGCCTGATCAAACTGATTAACGCTGATTTTTTTTAATCAGCGTCAATCATGACAATCAGTTAAGTTAATGTAGGGTGGGTAACGTGTTTTTGTTGCCCACCATTCCCCTACTCTGGCAATTCATTCTGATCGTTTTCCTGAGAACAATCACCCGTTATCATCGCATTCAAGCGAATTCCCTTAGCACTCAATAGCGCCATCACCTTCTCAACATCCGCTTCAGGATACGGTGCGGCATCGCTTGCTAACAGGATATAGCCACCTTTTTTGGTATGAGGCACCGCAATCATCAAGGCTTCTACCGAGGCTTCGGGGCAGCTTCCACCGCCTGAAGCCTTCAGTTTTTCAACCGCGCTACGTAACACTTTCATATCACGAGTAAAAGCCTCAATTTTCACATCATCCGTAAAGACAACTAAGGCAACCAAGGGCGCATCACTTGATTTTATCGTGTCAATAACCTTGTTTAAAGCCTTGATAACCCCATTGATTTCTTCCTGCATACTTCCCGTCACGTCGATCACAAAAGCAATATCGACTTCAATACCTTCTGGTATGACTATCTTAGTAACACTCTCCGCACTCTCAATACTCAAATCAGTGAGTTCGCAAATCAGGGTTGGCAGTTTGCTAGTGTCGCACAGTCCATAATCGGTGTTCACCGATTTCAGTTCAACACCGCTAGGCAAATACATCACTATAGCGTTTCCCGATTGAATAAAGTACACTTGTGTCAAGTAGCTATGGCTCATTATCAATAGGCCCGACGCAAAATAAATTTTGCACTCCAATAGGGCCGATGCAAAATAAATTTTACACTCCAATAGGGCCGATGCAAAATAAATTTTGCACTCCAATAGGGCCGATGCAAAATAAATTTTTGCATTCCAAATTTGTACTTCATTCAAGCGGGAAACGCTATAACTCAACACCCGTTGCCGTTGTCGTCGGCGCGTTGTGACTCAATTCAACCTCTGCTGTGTAGTGCAAAACCGCACCGCTTGTCACCGGATCAGGTGTATCCTTGAGGGTAACAGACAGATAGGGCTTCACCGCTGTCCAAGTCACTTGCACTTCATCTGGATATTCATTAGCTGTCACAGTGGCTTGATTTACTCGGTTGCAAAGAGATTGAGCATGATCACCTCATAAATGGTAGGCTTGATGTCGTTTTAGTGAGCGGTTTGCTCACCCTACCTGGCTTTATCGATTACTAAGTATGACCTTTTTTTCAGTAACATTTGAACGTAATGTACTAAAAAGAAAATCTAGCTCACTTTTTTCTTGAGTTAAGAAAGCATAAAAAATGTATTCGCCTCCAATATCGGGGGGCACCTCAAAGGATAATATTGTGTACGTATTATCCAATTGCTGCAATGAACGTTTAAATGGGACTGGACGCGCCTCATATGGATTAGCGGGATCGCCAGTTATATAAAAAAACCTAATACCCAGTTTTTCTGACAATTGATCTGGCAATTTAATAATCACCCATAAATCAACCTGTTGTAAGTGAGACTCCTTAATTGATACTTCGAGTTTAATATCCAACATATCACCTACTAAATATGTTGTTTTTATAGATGTCAAAATAAGCGTCTTGGGAACAAGCCCAGAATCATCGGTATTAATATCTGTTTTTTCACATCCTTCCCTAGCTTTATTATCCACTTGGGCTTGGGTGAAAAGTCCATATTCCATAGGATTATTTTGGACTTCTTCAATGCCTTCTTGTTTACCTTCTTCTCTCATTTGAGAAACAAGATCAATCTTGACTAAAATAGGCAGTTCAACATCATACCATGAACTCAAGTCTACAGTATGATTATCAATGTGATCATGATACAAGTAATTTTGGGGAACCTTCCCATCATGTCGAGTGAGAATATAGTGTCGCTTACCGCTCCATAAGCTTGTACCATTTCGATAGAGTAGAGCACTATCGTTGTATTTTAAACCCGCCAGATCAAGAAAATGGGCAATGGTGTCAGAATTTTTTCCAGAAAAAAATATTTTAATTTCTTCCCAATCAGCTACTTTAGCAGATTGTCCATATTCTTGCTGAACAATGGCATCTAAGTCATCTGTTTCGCTATAATGCATTCTAGTAAGAACAAAGCTGTCAATTGAAGCGACTTGTGCCAAAGATGATATCGTTGTCAAAAGGCAAGAAAAACCGATGGCTAAAATGAACCAACATCTTTTTGTCATACTACCTCCTTTATTCATAGTGGCATGATGAAAATGATTTAGGATGGGTAAAACCTAGGGTGATGAAAAGGAGGTTCATTTGCTCCTTAAATTTTAATAACTTTAAAAACAATAAGTTATAAAGCAGAAATTAAAAATGGATCAATTTCCATTGGAATAACCTTTTCACCAGCCTAGGTAAAACCCATCCTAGTCGTTTTTCTAGCTATTACCCAGTATGACTTTTATCGCAGCACGATTGGAACGTAATGTAAATAGAAAATCATCAATGCCTTTTCCCGCTATGGTATAACCGGCATAGAAATGGTATTCTCCACCAATACCAGCTGGTATCTCAAAACTCAAAACAGAATGAGCATGTGTACCAAAAGGCAAATTCTTTTTGAAAGGAGCAGGAGAGGGAACCAACTGAGGAAATCCTATTCCGGATACCAAGAATAAACGAGAACCATTTGGCGTTTCCAAAGCAACCCACAAATCAACTTCTTTGTGGCGGTTACAAGCTCGTAAATCTTCCTGCAACTTGATATCAATGTACTGTCCAACAAGATAAGTAGTGGGTGACAATAACAATTCTTCACCGACCACTTCACCATCGAGAATAAACCTCAAATTAGAACTGACATTACCGCTACACTGTGGTAAATCGACACCGACAGGTTGTGTTTGAAGCTGGTCCACGCTAGCCGGTGAAAGGCATGATAGGGGTATTTGTGCAGAAGCTGTCATAAACAATGACAACATCATTGTTAGTAAAGCGAGTTGATATTTAAAATTCACGCTAATCTCCTTTGTTGTTCAATACCTGATCGCTTCGTACTGGTTTATTAGAAACAGACAGATCATTTTTGTTAGCCTCAAAAAGCACGGTACTAGCGACAGACGAATTGTTAGCACTTTCCATAATGGGGTAAGTACTTAATAAGTTATGTTTAAGTGTTATTTAAATTATCTTCACCTTGCCACACTTAAACTTAAGACAAGGGAAGTATTTCAAAATAAATTTTGAACGCCAATAAATCTTGTCAAAATAAATTTTGAACGCCAATAAATCTTGAACGCCAGCTATTAAATTAAGTGCTGCCTCAATTTCGTGGCAGCCAATTATGATTGCTTGGATTTATTGTGTCCTTGATCTAGGTCAGTTTTTCGGTCTAATGCGCGACAAAAAAAGAGTTATCAGTTATCAGTTATCAATTATCACAGATATAAAATTCGTTTATCCCCGTCATTAGTTGTACTATTGCTTATAAATCAGTCATTTAGCGTGTACTTTTTTTTGCACTTAAGAGCATAAATGGACTAATCAATTATCAATTATCAATTACCAATAATTAAAATTCGTTTATCCGCGTAATTCGTTGTACTCCGTAAATGGACTAATCAATTATCAATTATCAATTACC
>Ga0233403_10000168_pt1 | contig 29468 bp, 17 predicted proteins | sample Na_oxic_1_MG_FD_179866 | JGI IMG/M metagenome (GOLD analysis project Ga0233403, IMG submission 179866) | Seawater microbial communities from Saanich Inlet, British Columbia, Canada - Na_oxic_1_MG | ecosystem: Environmental > Aquatic > Marine > Inlet | place: Canada: British Columbia | collected...
CTTTGCCGCCCCGAAATATTCCGGAGAAGTCACTCTGACCGTGACGGATACTCGTGACAGCGAACCAGCGGTGGTGAAGTTTAACGTCAGTCCGATTCGATTAGGACTCATGCCTTCTATTCTTTCTTTGGATATGGGCAGTATCAATAAAAAGTTTGAGATTATCAGTGGAGAACCCAATCAGCGGTTTAAAGTCTGGACGGACAAGGGGATAGCCAATCATAATGGCAACACAATTCTTTATACCCCCCCTTCGGGATTAGCGACCACTGATAAGTTGTATGTACTCTCTTTGGATACTGGTGAACAAATAACGGCGGAGATTCAAATTGTCCAGTCATTATTTATCTCGCCGGCCGTGATGTATCTTGACAACTCGTCGGCCGTTTCAAAGGTTTTTCATGTCAGTGGCGGCACTGGAACCTATCAATTTCGTGCCCGATATGGCACTTTTGAGCCGGAGTTTGCTGACGCGTCGGAGGCTGGGGTTGATGTCACCTATAAATCACCCGGTATCATGAAGACGGATGAACAGATAACGGTGACTGATAGCCGAGGGCAAAAATATTCTGCCATAGTACGGATAAACAATCAGCTCCGAATGACACCGGAGATGGTCACGTTGGCTCCTGGGGCATCGGTTGATTTCACTGGTATTCATGGCGTGGCTTCTTATACAGCAACCGTGACTGGCGGAAATGTGATACAGACCCATGCCGAAGCCGGTGAAGCCAGTTTCCGTTATACCGCCCCAGCCGAAGCCGGTGAGTATCAAATCACCGTTGTGGATGCGAGCGACAAAGAAGTCACCGGCACCATTTTTGTCACCGCTGACTTGACAATGATGGCCAGTATAGGGGTGCTGAGAATGGGTGAAAGTGCCACGATAACGGCCACCGGAGGCACTGCACCTTATGGTTTCGATACCACCGTCGGGTCTTTATCGGAAACCGACACGTCGGGCGAAGTCCGTTACACGGCACCGGTTAGCTTTGAAGGTGCTGATATGATCGACTATGTCAAAGCGACTGACAGCAACGGTAAGCAAGTGTCAACCCAAATCCGCGTTATTAAAACGCCTAAGTCGGAGATGACCGCCAATTCGACCTCATTCGTGGAGGGGGATAATCTAACACTGAACCTGACCGTGTTGGGTGAGGGCCAATTTGATGCTTATGCGGCCGTTCAGCTCCCAGATGGATCGTTATTTTTCTTTGCCGATACTGGTGACATTACGATCAACGTTATACCTTATCGCCAAAACTGGGTACTCTCTGGCAAAGCGTCCCTTGAACCGGTTTTTTCAATTGGCGATTTGCCTAATTTGGGACAAGGGCAAACGTTTTTGTATAGCCTGTTAGTGAAATCTGGAACTCAGGCAACTGTTGAAGAACTGTTGAATCCGGCCAATTTGTTATGCCCCAATGAGTGCGAATTGAGAATGTTTCCGATTGAGCTTCAATAAAGGCAGGTGAAAACCGAGTTTATTGAAAAATCGGATTTCTTTGAAGTTTGATTCTGTTGCCCACCACGGGTGTTTACAGTGGTGGGTTTTTTACGGTATATTCCTTTCAATTCCTTTACTTTTCCATAATTCCTCTTCCAATCCAATCCACAAGGAGACCCATTCATGATGAATTATCTTCCTAGACTGTTTTTTGTGGCCCTACTCTTATCAACCCACCAAGCCTTTCCACAATATTCCCTCAATATATTATATTCAGGCGATGGCAATGGAACTGTGACGGCTGAGCCTAAGAACAACGGCACTTATTCTGATCAACAAGTCACGTTAACCGCCGATCCCAACTCTGATTGCGATGAGTTTGATCATTGGTCTTCTCCTTTTGAGGCAGGATGTACCGGCAATTCCATAACTTGCACGTTGTTTATGGATGCTAATAAACGGGTAGAAGCCTATTTCAATCGAAAATCTTTCCAGTTGAACATTAACCATGATCATGGCCAGGTTGTTCAATCTCCTCACCGGCACACTTATAATTGTGGTTCCAAGGTGAAACTCACGGCTGAACGAGAACAAGACAGTTGTTATCAATTTGTGCGTTGGGAGGGTGTGACAAGTTCTGAGGGTGATTCCGCCACTGTTGAGATGGATCAAGAAAAAACGGTCACAGCGGTATTTGAGAAAACTCCGCTGACGATAACTCCTAATGTTAAGGACATCGCAGAGGGCAATCAAGATGAAATGATCTTTCAGGTGTCCGGTGGCCAGGCTCCTTATACATGGACATTCCACAATGACGCGCCAGAATATGGAAGCCAGAGCGTGACTTATACGGCCCCAGAAACGCCCGGCAAATACCTCATCACGGTGGAGGATAGCTGCGATAAGACGGGTCAGGCAACCGTAAACGTTTATGGGTCAATATTGCTGTTGCCCCAAAAACCAGAAGTAAATGGGAAAAGTCCACTAAATTTGACTGTCCAAGGAGGTAAACCACCCTATGTTGTGGACGAAGTCACGGCCGGAAATGTCAGCCTGTTCACGGATGAAGACGGTGATGATATTTACAATTTCACCTACACCGCACCGCCAGTCGATAAAGAAGACCAAGTAACACTCATCGTGCGCGATGATTTAGGCCGAAAAGAATCAACCGTGATTATTATAAAAGAGGCTCTGCCACCACTGGTGCTTTCGTCTGAAAAGAAAACGCTGGCAGAGAAAAGTCAATTAAACTTGACTGTCCAAGGGGGCAAACCGCCTTATTCTATAGTTGATGTCACGGCTGGGGAAGTTGGGCCAATTACGGATGAAAACAGTGATGGTATTTACAGTTTAACTTACACGGCACCGTCAGTCGATAAAGAACTCCAAGTAACGCTCACCGTGCGCGATGCTTTAGGCGAAGAAGATTCAGCCGAGATCACCATCAAGCCGATTATCATAGCTCTCATTACCAATGTCACTACTCAGATTGAACTTGAGGTAGAAGAAACAAAGACTTTCACGGTGGAAGGCGGTACCGAAAATTACACCTGGACTGTTCAAGGCGGCGGTACCATTGATAAGATGACCGGGAGTCAAGTCATCTATACCGCTCCGGATTATCCAGGTTCTTTTCAGGTTGTTGTCACAGACGGTAAAGAGACCCAACAAATTCAGGTCAATGTGACGGATTCCCTGCGGCTTTATCCGAATCAAGTTGATCTGAACAAGGGACAGCAATTGATATTCAAGGTTCTGGGCGGCAAGGGGCCTTATCAATTCAACTTTCTGGGCGGCACTGGCCAGATTGCGCCGATTGACGGAGAACCTGACTCAGTATTAGTGACCGCACCAAACGCGCTGGGAGAATTTGTCATTGAGGTTTATGACGAGAGTTTGGCTAAGACAGCGCAAGCCACCCTGAATATAGTTGAGGGGCCGCTATTATCCCCTAAGGAAGTGGAAGTGACTCAGATTGGTGTGCCTAAGAACATTGAAATTCAGCAGGGCAGTCCGCCTTTTACGGTGCTGGTGGATAAAGGAGAAGCCAAATTAGTCGGGCGCCAAGTACAGATTTCGCCGCCGGTTGAGAATGGGACTTATAAACTGACGGTCAGAGATGCGATTGGGGGCGTGGCGGAAGCCGATATTAACGTCAAAATTCCGGGAAGACTGGAGATATCGCCCAGTCAGATAGAGGTTGAATTGGGTGGAACAACGACTTTCAGTGCCATTGGTGGACAAGGCCCCTACACCTTTATCAGTAGCAAAGGGGGTCTGAGTTGTAATCAGTGCAGAGACACCGACTTGACAGCCAGCGGCACCAACTCAGACATTATCCTGCACGTTACCGACAGTACCGGCGCTCAAGCAACGGCCTTCGTCGAAGTCCTCCAACCGATTCGTCTGGTTCCATCAGAAAGGACAGTTGCTATCTATTCGGGAGAGAGTAAGCGTTTCAAAATCACCGGTGGCAGTGGTATTTACTACTATAGCACTGATTTTGCCCGCGCTGAAAACACCCTCCAAGAAACCAATAAGGGTGAGCTTATCTTTACTGCCCCGAAATATTCGGGAGAAGTGACTCTGACCGTGACGGATACTCGCGACAGTGAGCCGGCGGTGGTGAAGTTTAACGTGAGTCCGATTCGATTAGGACTCATGCCTTCTATTCTTTCTTTGGATATGGGCAGCACCACTCAAAAGTTTGAGATTATCAGTGGAGAACCCAATCAGCGGTTCAAAGTCTGGACGGACAATGGGATAGCCAATCATAACAGCAACACGATTCTTTATACCCCACCTTCGGTAGCCACCACTGATAAGTTGTATGTATTCTCTTTGGATACTGGTGAACAAATAACCGCGGACATTGAAATTGTCAAGTCATTATCTATTTCGCCAGCCGTGATGTATCTTGACAACTCGTCGGCGGCTTCAAAGGTTTTCCATGTCAGTGGCGGCACCGGAACCTATCAATTCAGCGCCCGAGATGGCACTTTTGAGCCTCAGTTTGCCGATGCGTCGGAGACCGGGGTTGATGTCACCTATAAATCATCCGGTATCATGAAGACGGATGAACAGATAACGGTGACCGATAGCCGAGGGCAAAAACATTCGGCCATAGTACGGATCAATAATCAGCTCCGAATGACACCGGAGATGGTCACGTTGGCTCCTGGGGCAGAGGTTGATTTCACCGGTATTCATGGCGTGGCACCATATAAAGCAACCGTGACTAAGGGAAATGTGATACCGACCCATGCAGAAGCGGGAGAAGCACGTTTCCGTTATACCGCCCCGGCCGAAGCCGGTGAGTATCAAATCACCGTTGTGGATGCCAGCGACAAAGAAGTCACTGGGACAATTTTTGTGACCGCTGACTTAACAATGACTGCCACTCTAGCAGTGCTGAGAATGGGTGAAAGTACCACAATAACAGCCAATGGGGGAACTGAGCCTTATAGTTTTGACACCACCTTTGGGCACTTATCGGAAACCGACACTTCGGGCGAAGTCCGTTACACGGCGCCGGTTGACTTTGAAGGTGCTGAGATGATGGACTATGTCAAAGCCACTGACAGCAACGGTAAGCAAGTGTCAACCCAAATCCGCGTGATTAAAACGCCTAAGTCGGAGATGACCGCCAATTCGACCTCATTCGTTGAAGGAGATAATCTCAAACTGAACTTGACCGTGTTGGGTCAGGGCCAATTCGATGCTTATGCGGCGGTATTTCTACCGAATGGGCAGTTATTGTTCTTTGGTGAAAATGATATGATTTCCGATCAATTCATACCTTATCGCCAAAACTGGGTACTGTCTGGCAAAGCGACCCTTGAACCGGTTTTTTCAATTGATCAGTTGCTTGATTTAGGAGTACAAGGGCAAGCGTTTTTGTATAGCCTGTTGGTTGAACCAGGTACTCCTCCAACTTATGAAGAACTGTTGAATTCGGCCAATTGGTTATGCGATAATGAATGCGGCTTGAGTGAATTGAAGATTGACCTTCAATAATAGGTCAAAGTAGGGGCAATCCTTTATGGTTGCCCCTATTTTTTTGTTTGCCGAATCTGGTTTACAAGCCGGTTAGTAGTGTTTGGCTTTAACGACAGTGATGTTTGGAACGATTTTCGCCGTATTTTTTTACCATTTGATAACTCAAATAATTTGGTTTCTTTAAAATTTAATGTCATTGTCGTTTATAATGACATTTAACTCAAATAATTTTTTATTAAACCATTTATGAAATTAGACACCAATAAAGCATGGCTAGAAGAGGTACGTCATTGCCCTTCGCCGCATCAAGATGATCGTCCGGACGGGATGGACATTGATTTACTGGTCATTCATTGTATCAGTTTGCCGTCGGGAAAATTTGGCGGCCCATTTATTGACCAATTGTTCACGCAGACTTTGGATAAAAGAGCGCATCCCTCTTTTGCCGAACTGGCTGAGTTGCGTGTTTCCGCCCATTTGTTAATTAGACGCACCGGAGAAGTCGTTCAATATGTGCCATTTATTAAACTTTCAATCTGAACATCTATAGTGTCTGAGAAAAAGTAAATATCTTTAAACAAACCATTTATGAAATTAGAAGCCTTTACCGATTATCCATTATCACCGTTCTCCAATTTATGGACAAATATCTCATGCCCATGGTTTGGTTCCTATTTCAACCAAGCAGGTTGCCACAGCAAGCTGCAACAGAGCCGTCTTGTCCATAGGCGTTAATTTCCGAGGAACTCCCGGTATCGATATTTGGTATCAAGCTTGAAATAACCGGTTTTTTAGGTTTTGAGCCGCATTTAAATCTCGGTCTGGTTTGTGACCACAAGCTTGGCAATGGTAAACACGCTCCGATAACTTGAGCTGTTCTTTCTTCCGACCGCAGTTGGAACACGTTTTTGAAGAAGGAAACCATCTATCAGCTATCAATAGATAATTGCCTTTGTACTTTGATTTGTACTCAAGCTGTCGCCGAAATTCAAAGAAGCCAATGTCAGCAATGGCACGGGAAAGCTTACGATTTGATAACATCCCCTTCACATTCAAGTCTTCAATTACAATTCCAGCAAAGTGATTGGTTAGGTAATTGGTTAGTTGATGAAGTGAATTTTGTCGGACGTAAGCGATTTTGGCGTGTAACTGAGCTATCTTTTGCCTAAGTTTATAGCGGTTATGTGAACCTTTTTCTCGGCGCGATAAGGAGCGTTGCATTCTTTTTAGTTTCTTCTTGAAGCCTTTTAAAGGCTTAGGTGCTTGCCAAGTGTCTCCGTTTGATAAGGTGGCTAGAGTCTTTACGCCTAGATCAACCCCCACGCCAGCTTGGCTCTCGCATGACCAAGGCGATTGATCTAATTCAACGTTTAGACTAACAAACCACTTAGCAGCCACACGGGAGACGGTGGCACTTATGACCTTCCCAGAAAAACGTAACGCTTCGCGCATTCTGATCCAACCCAACTTTGGAAGCTTTAGGCGTTTACCATCTAACTTAATGCTCTCATTACCAATATAAAAGCTGTCATGAATTCCCTTTTTTTTAAATTGCGGATGGCGAGAGGTTCCTTGAAAAAAACGATTAAATGCTGATTGTAGATGGATAAACGGCTGTTGACTCGCATATTTGGTGACGTTGTACATCCACGGAAAATCAATCGGTTTAATCGCATTAAATGATTTTTTGAGGGCCAAAGCCGAAGGTTTTAAACCGGCTTGGTACTGAGTTTTCCATTCTGCTAATGCCCAATTCCAGGTGAAACGAGCAATACCACCTGCTTGTCTAAAATATTGCTCTTGTTTGTAGGTTGGGTCTAAACAAATTTTATGGCTAAGTATTACAATCATTTGTTATGGCTTTAGCAAGCTTTTTTGGCTTTATTTTTGGCTGAACGTCGTCCATCAAGTCTGGCACATTGGTCAGTTAAGACGGATATCATATCTCGAAAAGATCATCGTTAAGCTCTTGGTTATCAATCACATACAAACGACGGCCTTGGGATTGTAGAGCGGATTCAATATATTCGTATCCTTTCGCGCATTAATCGATCTTTATGTTCAATCGCAATCAGTTTGACTGAAGAATCGAAGAGTAATCGCTTGAGTTTCGGTCTGTTACCATTCAATCCCGAGCCCATTTCGGTGACGATTTTTGAAACTCTCAAATTTTTCCGTCACGGCCTCAACAATTCTGGCCACTTGTCTATCCCGATCGGGTTTTTGATCCGTTGAGGAAACACGAGCATAAACCACGCCGTCTCGGTGATTCTCTTCCGTTTTAACTCAAATCGTTCCGGTTGGGGTTTGCTCAGCGGCTACGGGCAATTTGCCCTGATCAAACCACCGCCATGCGGTTTTATATGAGATGCCTTGTGATTTGGCCCAATCGCTGAGTTTCATGTCAAAACATTATACACGATTGGGTATGTTTGTCAATAAAATCGGTCACTGTTTTTAACCCTATTTTTTACCTTGAATTGTAACGGTTCGGAGTGCGGAATCTGTTGCAAGTCAACGCGATAATTCTCAATGTCGCCCGACTGATTGGGTATTTCTACCCAAGGAATATGTACCGTTTCGGAGTCGGGATTAAAATGAACCGCTGAATCCGTCTCGGTGACCCGTTTGAGGGTTTTAGTGTCCAGTTCGATGACAATATCTGGTTGAGCGCGAATTAAAACCAGTTCGGCTTGATAAACCGCCATTGTCTCACCTTTAGATACCGTGACAGCGGGAATCAACAGTCGGTTGGTGCTTCTATCAAAATAGGGCGGTTGGCTTTGTAACGTGACAGTCATCAGCGGTGCCTCGGCAATCACTTGACTATCTGTTTCGGCTTTGAAGGTGACAGTATATTGGCCAAGTGTGGCCAAACGGTCAAACTGATAATGACCTTCCCATTGTTCGGCAGAGACTTGTTCTAACTGGATAACGGGGGTGGCTAACAATGACTGTTCATTGGCTTGCTTGACCAGATCGGGAGTCATCAAAGATGCCCATACTTGGCGGACACTCTGACCAGTTTCTCGGAGAGTGAGCGTCAGTTTTAGCGTTTGATCGGGTTTCAGTACCGACGGAGAAATAAATGGGGTCAGAGTTATTTTGGAGCTAGGAATCGTAAAACACCCATTTAAGCACCAATCACGCGCCAAGTCACCAGAAGCCAAGTCTTCTAATGTTGGAGTTTGTTGGAGTGTTAATGTTTGATGAGCCGATTGCCAAGCCTGCCATAAATTGTCACCCTGACGAAGCCGATCAAGGTACGGTTTTAAAAAAGAAGTACGGCCCAAATCGCTATAATAAGAAAGCCCCTCATCGGTGCTAGTGATAATCACTCGATCAGCTGCGGCTAACGACGGACTCAGCGTACCACTGTGCGATGCCTCTATAATAACGACGACGGCATTACCGGTGATTGTTTGATACTCCTCCAGTAGTGCGTTAAAGCTTTCCGCACTAAGCGTTGCTTGGTTGGACGAATCAAGGGGCAATTCGCCCGATAAACCATTTCCGATAAATGTGACAAACAGCGGTGAATCCAGTGTCCCTTGATTGGTAGCCCAGTCAAAAGCGGCCCGAATGTCGGCCATCGTCATATCGCGGGGCGTGACACCATGATGGCGGAAATCGACCAACGTCACTGGCGCATCCACCGTATGATAATCGGGCATCGCATCGCCATTGAAATCGAACGCTGGTTGAGAGGACAACAGATAGATTTCATCATTATCGTAGCCGCGAGACTGAAAAGTGCGATAACTGTAGGCGGCCATAAACGCTTGATGTTCATCACCAGATTGAATCAGCAAAGCAGCCCGTTTTTCGGTCAACAAGGTTTGACGGACTGAGTCGTGTTGTTCTGGATTGGCACTGGATATCTGATTGATGAGGCTTTGTTTTTGTCCAAACGTCAAGTGTGCTAGGCCCCCTCTGCTGTTGACCCACAAACCGCCCTGCTGATCAGAAACCACTCCGTCAACAACACTGTCAGGCAATCCAGAATTATTGGTATAAAAACCGACTATCTGGTTTTGATTATCAATATGAACTAAGCCAGTGGTCGTTCCTATCCAAGTCCCGCCGCTGTCAGCGATTCTGGAGAGGATATGATTCTCTAACAGACTCACTTCTGACGTATTATCGGCCTGAAGGTGAATAAGACCCAGATCGGTACCTATCCACCTCCCACCCTGGTTGTCCGATTGAAGAAATGAGATTATGCTGGCCGGCAAGAGGGAACGAAATGATTCCTCTTTTTGCCATGAACCGTCCATCTTAATATGAATTAAGCCTTCACCTGCACTAGGAATACCGCCCGTCATATTAACCCAAAGCCCGCCATTACCATCCAACAGCGTGTCAGAAATCAAGTTATAATTACCCAAAGAAAAAATCTCTTGCCAAGTGCCGTCGGCATGATAATGTGATAATGCACTATAACTGCCAATTGAACTACTGCCGGTGGGGCCGGGGTAATTGCCATTGGCTATCCAAACACCGCCTACCCCATCAGAAATCATCCGATAAGTATTACTGGCCAATGAACTGACCACTTCCCAACGGCCATCCGCATGAAAGTGTATCAATTGTCTTTTCGGACGCTCGCAGTCTGCCATATCGATGTCATTTTGCAGACACTGGGCTATCCAGTTAGGTGTGTAGCCCATTCCGTATCCACCTCCATAGCTTGGCCCATCTAGGTTGGTGGCTATCCAAATTCCTCCATTATCATCCGTGTCATGCAACGAGATTGATACCTTCTCTGGTAACTCAGAATTATCAGGGGTCAAGATTTCTTCGCTATCGTCCCGATGAATATGGATAAAACGGTTATCTGTTCTTATCCAAACTCCGCCATTGTTATCAGAAAAAAGGGCATTCAACATGAATGGAAACGGTTTTTGATGGCCATTCAGGTGGTAATGAACCAAACGGTCATCGATTTTCACCCAAATACCGCCCAAGGTATCAGGAATCAGGGTTTGAACACGATATTGAGTAATAACTTTCCAGTTCGCATTTTCCACAGAAAAGCTGATAGGTTCTTCTACCGGTACAGTCGAAGCGGTGAGATTAAATAACAGCATAGCTTGGGCTGAATGAGCCAAACTTAAGACTAAAACAAAGATCGTCAGTTGTGATTGAATACGCCAGTTCATGTTTACCTCCATTGAGTGTTCGCCAACTTCGCGTTGCTACCAAAGTACTCGCTATTTTTTGGTAAATAAGTGGGGTATGCGGAATGTCACCGCCATTAAGTAGGTTTTGTGTAGGGGCAATCCTTTATGGTTGCCCGGCACGATATGGCATTGATGCAGAATGTCAGTTGTATGAAATATAATTTTTTATTATACTGAGGGACTTGCAAAACTCCGAATGTGCAGCTATAAATCAATAACTTACCGTTATTATATCGTTGTAAGTTGTTGTTTTACTGTAATGACTCAATCGTTTTGCAAGAGGCTCTACTGAAAAAATATATTTTTGGAGAATTTTGCAAGAGGCTTAACCATTTATGAAATTAGACACCAATAAAGCCTGGCTAGAAGAGGTGCGTCATTGCCCTTCGCCACATCAAGATGATCGTCCAGACGGGATGGACATCGATTTACTGGTCATTCATTGTATCAGTTTGCCATCGGGAAAATTTGGCGGCCCATTTATTGACCAATTGTTCACGCAGACTTTGGATAAAAAAGCGCATCCCTCTTTTGCCGAACTGGCTGATCTGCGTGTTTCCGCCCATTTGTTAATTAGACGCACTGGCGAAGTCGTTCAATATGTGCCATTTATTAAACGGGCTTGGCACGCTGGCGTATCCAATTTTGCCGAGCGCGAGCGTTGCAATGATTTTTCGATTGGAATTGAATTGGAAGGTTCCGACGAGGTGTCTTATACGGATGAACAATATCAGCAATTGGCGCGAGTCATAGGAATTTTGCGCGAAGCTTGGCCGGTCTTGACTAAGGAACGGATAGTCGGCCACAGTGACATTGCGCCTGGGCGTAAGACGGATCCAGGGCCAGCGTTTGATTGGGAACGGTTGCACACGTTCATTGAATAACACAAAAGGAGTCCAAGCTTTAGCTTGGACATCCAAACTCAAATAAAAAACTAAGATGAGGGCGGTGGTGCCGATTTCTCTAACTGATTCACCCACATAGCAGTGGCTCCAGCGACGGCCGATGGCAGAACGAAAAAGTTCAGCAACGGAATCAGCATCGTCACAAAAACAGCACTACCAAACCCCAAACTCAGTAACCGTTTTTGTGCCAAAATCTGACGCTGCACCGGTGTTTTATACCCATGATTTGCCAACGGCACCTCGGCATATTCTAGCACAAACAGCCAGGCACCAAATAAAAACCAGAGTACCGGTGATACGATATTAATAATCGGAATCAGTGAAATGATCAATAACACCATCGCCCACTTGAAGTAGTACCAAATTTTTTCTATCGGATCAGTGATAATCCCAGTGAAGCTACTCGACAATGACTCGGAGGCCGATTCGGGCGCTTTTCCGGTCAAATGTTCATAAACGGCATTCGCCAGCGGCCCAGTGAAAGGCCCAGCGATTAAAGTCGCTACCAACGTAAAGCTAAAAAATACCACGACCAAAGTCAGTACAATAAACAGGGGCCATATCAGCCAACTGACGACAGTTACCAGCCACCCCCAGTCCGGCAATGTACTTTCCACTTGCGCCATGAACATCTCCGACACCATCGGAAAGTAGAGTACTGCGTAATAAATCAAGCCACTGAATAACAAGATATTAATCAACAATGGAATGACGACCCACTTACGGATACCCGGCTTAGTTATCAGGGAAAATCCGTTAAAAAAGTAAATAATGCCTAGAATGGGATTATTTGACATAATTAAAACTCCTTTGTGTGATTCTTTAAATTAAACTTGATCGGGTCAGGTTTGTCGGTAATTATTATATAATATGTTCATCAATTATCAAGTTTTTTTGATATTTTGGCTATAGATGTTCCGAAAAATCATTTCATTCTGCCCTCCCCCTGGTTTCACCAGGGGCTATTCAAATTCAACCCCTTCGGGGTTGCCCCAGGTGAAACCTGGGGCTTGTTGGTGAAATTATTTATCTGAAACACTATAGAACGGTATTTTTTAAATTAGAACAACTAAAATATTCAAACTCTCGAAAATGATCAAGGTATAATATAAAAACCCATTTCAGTCAACACCATGCGTTGGTGACTGGAGCGACGAGTCAAATTCTAAAATTCTGAAGTCTGATTCAGACACCAAACCAACACATAAGCATCAACCATGAAAATCATCAGTTTAGATATTGAAGGATTCCGTTCTCTGAAAAAGGTACATTGGGTTCCAAACCAGTTGAATGTGATTATTGGACCTAATGGTGCCGGAAAATCCAATTTACTCCGTTTTTTGGAATTGATGACGATTTCTGCTCAAGCGACCCTTGGAAAATATATTCAATCCCTTGGAGGTATGGAACCACTGGTTTGGGATGGACAAGCGTCGAGTATTGTTTGTCAATTGAAAATGTCACCCATTGATGAAGAAAAACTGTCTGGTTTGTTGATTTATGACTTAGAACTGGCCAGATTAGGTTATAGTAGTGCTTATCGTATTGAACAAGAAAGATTCATCAACGAACGCATCCCGGCAACCGATGATAGAACGTTGATTTTAGAGAGAAATAAACTAACAAGTGCCCTATTCGCTGAACCCGAAAACGCATTAAAAACACTGGAAGAACCGATTTCTGAAGAAGAAAGCTTGCTTTCTACGGCTGCCAGCCCTTTCACGGCGAATCGGTTAATGGCGCGTTTTCAACGTCAAGTTGCTTCGTGGAAAGTGTACCATGATGTGCCCGTCGATAGAAAGGCCCGTATTCGTCAGCCGGTGGTGACGCGAACGGAGAGACAAGTTGATACAGATGGACAAAACCTGATTTCGGTTTTACATACCTTATATACCGAAGATCGTCAATTTCGATATGACATCAACGCCGCGATGCGAGCGGCCTTTGGCAATGAATTTGAAGAATTAATGTTTCCGCCAGCAGCCGATCAACGAATCCAGTTACGAATCTTATGGAAATCGCTGCAACGAGGGCAATCAGCAACGGAACTATCAGATGGCACGTTACGGTTTTTATTCATGCTCACGGTGTTATCGGCCCCGGCACCGCTCACAGCCATTGATGAACCGGAATTGGGTTTACATCCGGCTATGCTACCCATTGTTGCCGAGTATGCCGTAGCGGCCGCTGAAACCACACAAATTCTGTTAACGACCCATTCTCCTCAATTTCTGGATGCCTTTACTGACACGCAACCAACCATCACCGTTGCGTTATCTGAACAAGGTGAAACGCGGTTAAAAACCTTAAATGGTGAAGCGTTAGCGTATTGGTTAGAAAAATATTCTCTCGGCACTTTGTTTACTTCTGGGGAATTAGAGGATTTGGTATGAAATTCAAACTGTTTGTTGAGGGATATACTGAGCAAAAAGCTATCCCGGCCTTTTTAAAACGCTGGTTAGATGCACACCTTGAAAAACGTGTGGGTATTCAAGCGGTGCGATTTGAAGGGTGGCAAGAATTAGTCAAAGATACCCCAATCAAAGCGAGGATGTACCTAGATGGCCCTGATAAAAAAGATATTATAGGTGTTATTGCTTTACTTGATTTGTATGGCCCTACATTCTATCCGAAAGACAAAACAACCGCACTAGAACGTTATCATTGGGCAAAAGAGAAACTGGAACGCCAAGTATAGTAATATTCCTATATTTTTATACCATTTTTAGCGTAAGCAAAAGGACTCATAAGGTTAAAAATAAATATTTTTTGAACATTTTTATAGGAATGTCACTGTAGATAATCAATTGGATAATTTTCAGAATTTGATAGATTTTATTGAAGACAAATTCTCCAATTCCAAAAATTATGATTCAGATATTTTCTTCATCAAATTGAACTGATAAAAATATTCAAACTCTCGAAAATGATCAATGTCTAGTATAAAAACCGATTTCAGTCAACACCATGCGTTGGTGACTGGAGCGACGAGTCAAATTGGGCGATTTTTGTTGCCGCGTTTGCAAGCTGCCGGTTTTACCGTGACCGCTTTCAGTCGGAAACCGCCGCCAAAACCGGCTCCGGTGATTTGGCAAGCCGCCGATTTGCACACGTTTTCTTTGTCCATTAGCCAACCCAGTTTATTATTTCATATCGCGCCATTGCCGTTGTTGCCACCGTTGTTGGCACGCTTACCCATTGACGCGCCGTTGACACGAGTGATTGCATTCAGTTCAACCAGCCGCTTTACCAAGGCAACCTCTTCTGACTTAACCGAACAAACGATAGCAACGCAACTGATTGACGCGGAAACTCAATTGATAGCGGAATGTCAGGATCGTCGCATCGCGTGGACGCTGTTTCGTCCCACATTAATTTATGGTTGTGGTATTGATAAGAATGTCACTGTTATTGCCCGATTCATTCGTCGCTTTGGCTTTTTTCCATTGCTGGGGCAAGGAACCGGATTACGTCAACCGGTACACGCGGACGATTTAGCGGCTGCCAGTATACAAGCTTGCCAATCTCCAGCGGCTATCAATAAAGCCTATAATTTGAGCGGCGGACAAACGCTCAGTTATCGTGACATGGTTGAAAGTATTTTTCACCAGTTAGGCAAAAATCCTCGTATTATATCTATTCCATTACCAATATTCAAACTACTGACTTACGGTATCCGTTGGCTACCAAGTTATGCACACTTATCAACTGCTATGATAGCGCGAATGAATCAAGATTTATGTTTTGATTCGACAGCAGCTTACCATGATTTTGGCTATACTCCCAGAAACTTCCTCATTTGAGGGACTATTCACTCTATTAACCAATGACTTATTACCAATGACCCAAAAATAACATGATTTTTATCTTGATGACGGTGGCTTTTCTGGTGTCTGTTTTGTTGACGTGGCACTTCAGTCGTCCAAAAGCCATCTATTGTGTTCTTGATGAGCCAAATGCACGTTCTTTACATACTCGCCCTATTCCGGTGACCGGTGGGATAGCAATACTGGTGGGATTGACGGGGTCGGTACTGCTTGCCTACCGGTACTCTATTCCAACGCAAGAGTTTATTTGGATTGGTTTGAGTGGATTACTGATTGCACTGATTTCAGTGATAGACGATTGTCGTCATGTGGCGGCACTGTATCGCTTGACGGTGCATTTTATCGCAGCCGCTCTGTTATTATGGCAACGTGATTTTTGGCTGACCCAATTCGTGTTGCCCGGCATCAGTTGGGCATGGTTGCCCTTTTTATCAGTCAGTGCCTCATTTTTATTTGTGGTATGGATGGTGAACTTATATAATTTTATGGATGGCATGGACGGCTTTGCCGGCGGTATGGCGGTATTTGGCTTTACCACGTTAGCGGCGCTGGGCGCATTGGCGGAACATCCCTTCTTTATGGCGATGAATTTGATAGTAGCCAGTGCGGCGGGCGGATTTTTAATCTTTAACTTCCCACCAGCGCGGATTTTTATGGGCGATGTTGGTTCCTCCAGCTTAGGATTTTTAGCAGCGGCTTTTAGTTTATGGGGCAACCTAGAAGATATTTTGCCACTGTGGGTAGCGCTGCTGTTATTTTCACCCTTTATTGTGGATGCCACCGTGACATTACTGCGGCGCCTATTGCGGGGTGAAAAAATTTGGTTAGCGCATAAATCCCACTACTACCAGCGGCTAGTACAAATCGGTTGGGGACACAAACGCACCGTGTTATCGGAATATGCGTTAATGGCAGCGTGCAGCTTATCTGCTTTAGTTGCGCCATCGTTGCCGGTTTATGCCCAATGGAGTTTGTTAGTCGGTTGGACGGTTATTTATATCTTATTGATATATTTCGTGAACTGGTTAGAAAAACGCACTGAAAACTCAATATGAAAATGGCGGTAGGGTAGAGAGGGATGGTGGGCAAGCTGGCGGTTAGATTTAGGGACGATGTTTGAAAAAGTCGCGCCCGCTTACCCACCCTACGAGGCTGTTAATTTTAATTGGATTGACGGTTTAAACGTGATTAAGCAATGAAAGTCATAGAAATAATTAAGATTATCCAACAAGACAATTGGTTTTTAGTGAGGACACTAGGCGATCATCGACAATTTCATCACCCTGTCAAACGATGAACAGTGACAGTAGCCGGAAAACCTAGCGACGATCTTCACCCGAAAACACAAAAGTCTATTTTAAAACAAGCCTGACTTGATTAATCCTCTGGAATAAAGTTATTGTATTAAAACCATTTTGTTGAGAAGACCATTCATTATGAGACAATATTTAGTGATTATTGAAAAAGGTAAATATAACTTGAGTGCCTATAGTCCAGATGTATTAGGATGTGTTGCCACCGGGAAAACGGTTGAAGAAACGGTCCAACAAATAACCCAAGCACTCGATTTTCATTTGGAAGATATGTCCCAACAAGGTGAACCACTTCCACAAGCACAAGGTTTAGCCCGTCACATTGACGAGATTAATACCAGAGCCGGTGATTTTTTCACATTTGTACCGATTAATCGATAGTGTTGTTGAAATATCCAATATGGTGGGCTGCTCAGCTGAAAGAGGGTCGTATTTTTTGGATTGGGGTAACCACAAGGGATTACCCCTACGAATCAATAATGACCGTAGGGGCAATCCGTTATGGTTGCCCCCAATCCGTTATGGTTGCCCGACACGATAGGCCACATTGACCCAACAAATCTACCAATCGAATAGAATGAGTTTTGAAATCAATGATGACTACTTTATCACGCCTAAAACCGAAACGCCGTCCTTCTCTAAAAGGATTGATTATACAAGGGATTGTTAATTTCATCGTTGCCATTATCGTCATCACCGCTCTGCATCAAACGGTTGACGGGTTTGAAGGCATCAAAAACACCGTGTTAGATTGGCTGATGTATTTTTATAGCGACTCAGAGCCAGTCACACAAACTGGCCGAAAAAGGCAACGGATGGCGTTGTTTGAAATCGATGATAAAACTTACCGAGCATGGGGTTCGCCAGTGATTCTGCCTCGTGATAAGTTGAAGTCGTTGATTGAAAAAGCTTATCAAGGCGGTGCCAATGTCATTGCGATTGGCACCGGTTTAACGTGGATGAGTGATGGCTGTTTCCATGAACCGAATCAGCATCCCGTTTGTCCACCTGTGAATGCGAGCAGCGATGTTGCATTAGGTTCGTACTTGCGACAACTTAATGACGAATTTCATAGCCGTGATCAGTATGACACGCCAATTATTTTATTAAGTCGCACCTATAGAAAACCGTTAGATCACAATGGGGCGATTAAAACGGCGGCGTTTTTAGAATCGCCCTATTCTTTTTTAGAACCTTATATCAAGGACGAAAAAAATGTCTATTGGACAAATACCTTTTTGGAGATAGATGAAAATGGACAGCGTTGGCAATTAGCCGCACCGGTATGTAACAATAATCATCTCACAATTGTTCCTTCTCTGCCATTACTGGCAACCATGGCGCAACTGTATTCTTGTAAAGACAGCACCCGTAATGCCGCTTATCAGATACGAGACTTGAAGCGACGCTTAAACGCCTGGGCGCAAACCTTACCTTGCGATACCAGTCAAGGCACTACGATTGCCCAAATCTGCCAACATCAAGATTGCCCTAATCTCACCATCGCGTTGCCGAACAAGGCTGGGATTTGTGACGAAGTGCATGAAATGGATTTAGCCAACGGGCTGGAAACGGAAAAAATTGTGTATCGCTTGGCACCGCCCGATAATCCCGCCGCTGCTCAACACGACTTGATTGATCGATACAGCGCCGTTGAAGTATTAGAAAAGGGCGTAAATGTCGAAAAGCAAATTGTCTTTATCGGAGTAACCCATCAAGACAATGGAAAACGTTATCCGATTCCAATCCGTTCCCAGTTAGTCGATGAAGTTTATCTCACCGCCAATGCAGTTGACACGCTGATTCGGTTCGGGCAATTTCAATCGCCATCGTTGCTCTATAAAATCGGCACTCTGACGGTGTTGGTGATCATACTGACACTGATTTTGAGTTATTATAAATGGATAACCGCGTTAATACTCAGTAGTCTATTAATCGGTGCGGTGTTCTTTGGATTCAGTGGACAAGCCTTGCATCATGGTATCGGGATCGATATGGCGTTGGCTATGATCGCGATTCAAATTGTCCAACTTATTTCTCAATCGTTCCAGCCGTATTATAAATGTCTTTGAAAAAGATGTATCGTTGTCAATATCAAAAAGGTTTATAACGACAAGGATTATATTGGCGAAAAGGATTCGTTTGAATAAGATTTGGCGATTTTTCTTGAAACCATAAGAATCTAATCCCCTTCTAAAATATAATCCTTGTAGTTAGCTATAATTAAAATATACCAATAAACTCAATGAGTTATTAGATTTTTCGCGTAACTCCTCGGTATTTCTTTAAGAATGCGACGAAATGGTTTAATTAAACCTTATTAATTCAATGAGTTATAAAAATAGTCCTCGAAAACATAATGATTTGTTAATTTTACCTTTTTCATTTTTTATCTCGATATTCGCATTAAGAGGCTACCAATATGAACGCATCAGATATCATAGATTTGAATGACAGTCAATCAGAAGCAACCCTTGTCCCACGGCGGATATCCGAAACCGAATATTGGGAAAAATACTACCACGCCGATGATGTCACTTATGAATGGAATAACGGCTATTTGGAGGAAAAACCGGTGTCCGATCTATTAACCATTTCAATGTACAAATGCTTCTTTGAACTGTTAGAACATTATTTAAGAACCAACCCAATTGCCCAATCGGTGATATTAGAAATGGGATTTCGTTTGGTCTTGCCCAAATCAACCTCGGTGCGTCGTCCCGACTTGGGAGTGATACTGAATAACAAGCCAATACCGATTTTGCCCCATGACAAAAGCTATCATGGTACTTTTGACTTATGCGTCGAAGCCCTTTCTGATTCAACGGCTGACATAAAAAAACGGGACACCGTCACCAAAAAGAATGAATATGCTCAAGGCGGAGTCAAAGAATATTACCTCCTGGACGGGCACCGTGAGCAGACTCAATTCTATCGTTTGAATGCGCGGGGCGTGTATATGCCCATCAAACCGGTGAAAGGGGGCATTATCAAATCCAAGGTGTTACCCGGTTTTCAATTTCGGATTGAAGACTTGTATCATCCGCCCTCTCCAGAAGATATGATTGAAGATTGGGTTTACCAAGACTTTGTGTTACCGGGTTATCGTCAGGAAAAACTGGCGCGTCAAGTAGAACAAGAGGCGCGTCAAGTAGAACAAGAGGCGCGACAGAAAGCCGAACAACGCGCTTCCCGATTAGCCGAACAACTGCGGGCATTAGGGATTGATTTAAATGAACTCTGATTTTTTGAACGAAACTTTTATTTATTTGAATTTCAAAAGATGAACCTATCCTGCCCTATTCATTTTTAAACTGAAAAAGTCGGTTATCAAAATTAACGAAAATGATATTGACAGTCTGGTTGAGCGATTGGATCGTTCATCAATGGTTTAAGAATAGGGCGGGATAGGTTCATATATACTTGGCGCGGTAACAAACTGAGGAAAAAAATAGTACCAACAGCAATCCTCCCTACTAAGTTTTTTGAATAAAAACTTGAATATCGAATCATTAAAAATTGAAAATTGGAAGTTTTTGTACAGATTGGAAATGGTTATACGAAAATTAACGAAAAAAGACTTAGCTCTGTTATGATAAAATTTCAACTCGGTTAAGCTTAAAATTAATCCATTCATTTTTCCCTTATAATTGAACATCACAAGTACACACACTTCTGGAGAAAAATATGTCAGAACAACAGCCGTTTCAAAATCCCCAAGAGATTTTTCAGGCGTTCAACAATCAAACCAATGAATTCTTGCAAAGTTTTGCCACCCAGCAAACGCAAGAAATGCTGAAAGGATTCATGCAAGCATGGAATGCACTGACGACACCGGCATTACAAAACCCTCAAAAGTGGGTGGAAATTATGACCCAGTATCAGCAGCAACAAATGGACTTGTGGCAAAAAATGTTGGCTGCCAAGCCGGGCGAATCTATTCAACCAGCGGTGTCTCCCCAAACCACTGATCGTCGATTTTCCGCGCCGGAATGGCAAGAAAATCCGGTCTTTGATTACATCAAACAGTCCTATTTGTTGGCATCCAATATGCTCACCGATATGGCAACGGCAGCAAATCTGGACGACAAAAATCAGAAAAAACTGAATTTCTATACCAAGTATTTTCTTGATGCGATGTCGCCCACCAATTTTGCCGCGACTAATCCAGAAGTCATGCGCCTTGCCATTGAGACGAAAGGGCAAAGCCTGATTGATGGTTTGAAAAACCTGCTGACGGATATGGAAAAAGGCCGTATCAGCCAGACGGACGAGTCCGCTTTTGAAGTCGGCAAAAATCTGGCCATTACGCCTGGGGCGGTCGTCTATGAAAATCAGCTAATGCAACTGATTCAGTATAAGCCGACGACTGAGACGGTGCTGGAACAGCCGCTCGTTATTATTCCGCCTTATATTAATAAGTACTACATTTTGGATCTAAGGCCGGAAAATTCCTTTGTCAAGCACGCGGTTGATCAAGGCAACACCGTTTTTGTGATTTCTTGGATCAATCCGGAGCCAGAACAGAGCGACATTGGTTGGGATGATTATCTCAATTTGGGCGTATTTAAGGGATTTGAAGTGGCCAAAGCGATTACCGGTGCTGATCAAATTAATGCCGCCTCTTGGTGTATCGGAGGGACTTTGTTGGCGAGTGCGTTGGCGGTGTTGTCTGAAAAAGATGAAACCGTGGCCAGTGCCACTTATCTTACAACGATGTTGGATTTCTCACAGCCGGGCGAGTTGGGCGTATTTCTAGATGAAGCGCAGCAAGCGCAACGCGAATCGGTGTTAGAACAGACCGGTGTCTTATCGGGCAAAGATTTGGCGGCCGCCTTTTCCATGATTCGGGCTAATGATTTGATTTGGTCTTATGTTGTCAACAACTACCTCAAAGGTCAATCGCCAACACCATTTGATATTTTGTACTGGAATAGTGATCCCACCAATTTGCCGGCCAATATGTACAAGTATTATATTCGCAATATGTACATGGAAAACAACTTGATCAAACCTAATGCGTTGACCCTCTGTGGTGTGCCGATCAATTTAACCAACATCAAAACGCCGAGTTACTTTCTCTCGACGAGAGATGATCACATTGCGCCGTGGCAAACGACTTTCAGCGGCGCTCAGTTAATGTCTGGCTCCACCGAATTTGTACTCGGTGCCAGCGGCCACATTGCCGGTGTTATTAACCCTCCAGCCAAGAAAAAACGCCATTACTGGATCAATGGTGAAATGGGCAACGGGGCACAACACTGGCTAGAAACCGCTCAATCTCAGCCAGGCAGTTGGTGGACTCACTGGAGTGAATGGCTGAAAAAACAAGACGGTGACGAAATACCGGCACCAACGACCTTGGGTAATGCGGACTATCCCATCATTGAAGACGCGCCTGGGCGTTATGTGACTAAGCGTATTAATTAAATTAAAATTCATGTAGGGGCAATCCTTTGTGGTTGCCCTTGATGTTTCAATGGAGTGGAACGACATGATTGAAATTTATTTCAATCAGCGTATTTATTAGAATTTCATAAAAACTGGGTTTTTATTTAAGTCAAACTGGATTATGTTAAGATTAAAATTATCCAAAATAAATTCCCCCCTATAGATTTTCAGAAAAATAATTGGGTGGCCAACAGCTATTCAGGCTAAAGTTTCGCTCCGCGAAACTTTAGCCTGAACAATTGTCTGAAAGCTAAAGTCCCCTAAAGGGGACTCAAAATAATTCTATATCAAGGCCAACCGATTTATCTGACAAACTATATAGATATTCAGATAATTATTTAGTCCCCTTTAGGGGACTTGAGCTTTCAGACAACGGCTTTAGCCGTTGGCTGTTTTGAAATTATTTATCTGAAAAACTATAGCTTGCGAACTGGAGAGTTCCCTGATAGGGGGAACCTTATTTCGGATTTATTGTTTTTCCCAGCATCGTCCCATACAAGTCAAAAAGGAAATATTGTGAGTGAATTTGAAGGCCAAATTTGGACAGCCCAAGAGAATGATGATATCAAACTTTTCTGCATCACCAAACAAATTAAAAAGAAAATTTATGCTCTTAACGAGAAAGGGCGCGAGCAGCGCATTTTTGAAGATAAGTTGTTATGGCAACATCCTGGTCACGCTTCGGGGACTTTAGATTGGCAAGATAAATTAACCACCATTCAATCGGCAGTCAACTCGTTGCGTAACGACATTGATGTCGCCCTACTATGGGAAACCGCCCAAGAGTTAGAAATAACTGAAATCAAGGAGTTAGCCGAACTCTATTTTGGCGAAGAAATCAGTAGCGAACATTTATCGGCCTTATGGCGAACCCTTGTCGAAGATCGTCTCTATTTTAAGCACCGAGGCAAGGAGTGGGAACCGCGTGCCGCCGAACAAGTTGAAGAACTCCAAACGCAACGACAACGCGAACAGGCACGCGCAAAAGCACAAGCGTTAGCCCAAGACTGGATACAACAAGTTGCCAAAATTCCGATGCCAGCGTTTCCTCACTTACCAACCGGTGATAACAATGGCGAAAGCGACGCTTTTCAGGTGATGGAAGTATCTGAAGAGCTAATGCCGTTTATAGAACGTTTGGAAGCTTGGTTACGAGGCGATACTGATAAAGATGTAGAAGTCTTAGTGGCTCGCCATGCCGATGCGGTCAAACTAACAGCACGCGAATTAGTCTTTGAAATTCTACAAAAAATTGGCCGTTTGCCTATTGATGCGGATCGTGATGTGATTGTCGCCGGACTGAAACCGGAATTTCCGCCGACCGTCAAAGAAGCCGCCGAAGCGATGCAACCTTGGATTCCGGCTGAGACACAAAGCATCACCGAAGTGATGTTTAGTATTGACGATGAAGAAACTCGTGAAGTGGATGATGCTTTGAGCATTGAGCGTGATGGCGAACAATGGAAAATCACCATAGCGATTGCTGATCCGGCTTCTGTCATCCACAGTGGCGATACTTTGGATAAAGAAGCCATGCGGCGCGGCACCACTGTCTACTTGCCCACTCAGACAGTTTTAATGTTACCCGAACCGATTTCTTGTGACATTGCCAGTTTAACGGCCGATAAAATACGCTCATCTATCGTCATACGAGTGTGGATAGATGATGACGGAAAAATTACCGACAGCAACATCAACCGAGAAGCAATACGGGTACTCAGACGTTTACATTATAGTGATGCTGATAAGTTCCTGGAACTCGGACAAGATGAGTCCGCCCAAAGTTTGAATGATTTATTCATGATCGCTAAACAGTTACAAGCGGAACGTCTCTCCCAAGGCGCTTTTAACTTACAACGCCCGGAATATCGGATTCATGTCCATGATCGCAACATCACGGTCAACATGATTGACAGAAATTCCAAAAGTCGCTTACTGGTGGCAGAAATGATGATTTTGTCAAACTATATCGCTGCCAAATATGCTTACTATCATCAAGTGCCGTTGATTTATCGGGTTCAAGATTCCCCACTGGAACCGATTACTGAGGAATTGATGGCCGATCCGCTCTGCTTCCATAAAGTCCGTAAACTCTTAGGTCGTTCTTCACTCTCCTTACAGCCGAGTGGACACAGTGGTTTAGGTTTAGCCATGTATACTCAATTGAGTTCTCCACTGCGCCGCTTTGCCGATTTAGTCATGCAGCGACAATTGATGGCACACTTGGTGAATGAACAATTACCTTATAGTATAGATGAATTACTGAAAGTCTTAGAAACGGCCGAGCGTACTGCACGAGAATCTCGCTTGGTTGAAGGCGAAGCCAAAAAACGCTGGCTGATGCAATATTTAAAACAAACCTGGCGCGATCAACCCATAGAGGTACTTGTGATTAATGAGGTCAAAGGGGGATACAAAGTAGAAATGCAGCCTTGGGGCGTTGAAGCCTATTTAGCCACTTCAAACCAATTGGAATATGGCCAACCCGTAAATACAGTTATTGATAAAGTTCGCGTTAAAGCGGGAAATATCCGTTTAAAAATGGCGGCCAAATGAATTTATCCATCGTTCCAGGTGTACCTTGCACCGAACAAAAGTTGTCAACATAACATCAGTTAATTGTAAGGGCAAACTGACCGGTTTGCCCTTTTTTGTATTTAACCCGGAAAATGCGAGACAGTTTTTAACCGAGCCAATTATTAATTGGTATATTTTATGCATTAGGAGTGCAAGGCGTACCTTGCACTTTAAAATCCGAGTCAACTCAAAAAAAATGAACATTTTCAAACAACAATCACTCACACGTAGTACACTTCTCAAAGTCGGCTTGTGGATCACCATTGTGATCATTTTGACGACTCTCATCTGTTACTTGCTCGTCGCCTCAATGATTGAAAAACAAACCCTTCACCAACTTGAAAAATATGTTATCGAGCGCGGAGAACGGGAAAATAACATTTTTGCATTAGCGCAAGATAATCATGCCCTATTACAAGAAGCACTGATTGAGCAGTTAGAAGAGCAATATGAGCTAGGAGAAAGCTTAAACGGAGCCGAAAAAGAAATCAGTTCTGAGGAATCGGTTCCTATTTCCACGAAGCCGGTTCCCCATTATTCTAACAATGATGAGGTTAAAGCATTTGACGATTTGTTTGTCCGTCACGCTGATGGCGTGATTCGCAATCGGCCAGAATCTTTTGATGGTAGTCAGCAGAGCTGCGTTTATATTGACAAATCATTGCCAATCACAACGGACTTGAAGCGGCAAGTGCTGACTTATTACCAGTTAACCACTCAATATGGTCAGGCATGGTCCAGTCGTTTTGCTAATACTTATATTTTAACGGCCGATAATATTATTAGCCAATACTGGCCAACTATAGCCACCTGGTGTCAAGATGCGACCGCTGACTTAGATTTGACCAAAAAAGAATCTTTTTGGGTGGCCGATTCTGAACATAATCCGGACCGTGCTACCGTCTGGACTGGCGTGTATTATGATGCGGTCGCCAATGAATGGCGGGTATCTGCCATTACCCCGGTTGATTGGAATGGACAACATATTGCGAATATTGGTAGTGATATAGAATTAAATGATTTACTAGAACGCACCCTCACTCAACGTTTGGAAAATACTTATAATATCATTTTCAGAAGTGACGGCCGTTTAATTGTTCATCCGCGCTGGATCTATCAAATGATGGACAAAGGCGGCAAGTTCAGCATGCTTGAAGACGGTAGTCGCCAACTCAAACATATTTTTCATCTGGTACAAAAAACCGGTATTGGCATTGTCGAAGATCAACAAAATTATCAATATCTAGCCATTACCAGAATCGAAGCGACTGATTGGTATTTCATCGTGGTTTTTCCAAAAACCTTCATTGCTGAGACTGCCTGGGAAACGGCTAAACTGATTCTCATTTTAGGCATCCTTTCACTGCTCATCGTTTTAATCATTCTATATATTATTATGCACCAACAAATCACCAAACCCTTACATGATTTATTGGTTGCCACCCTGAGACTTGGCGAGCATCATTTTGACTTTCAGCTCAATTTTCACCGAAACGATGAATTAGGACGTTTGGCGGATTCCTTTAAAGCGATGGCGATGATTCTTGAAGAGAGAGAAAAACAACTGATCAATTATGCCAATGATTTAGAAGAAAAAAACGTCGAATTGACTGGGGCTAAAGAAAAGGCTGAAACGGCTAACCTCACCAAAAGCCAATTCATTGCCAATATGAGTCACGAATTGCGGACTCCGCTGAATGCCATTATTGGTTACAGTGAAATGTTACAGGAAGATGCAGTTGATCTGGGGGAAGATGAGTTTGTGCTCGATCTGGACAAAATTAATACGGCCGGTAAACACCTGTTGGGACTTATTAATGATGTACTCGATCTGTCTAAAATAGAAGCCGGCAAAATGGAGGTTTATATCGAAGCCTTTGATTTGTCGTCTCTACTGAATGAAGTCATCACCACCATTCAACCAATGGTGAAAAAGCAAAACAATACCCTTATTCTTCAAAACACTGAAAACTTGGGCGTAATGCATGCGGATGTCACTAAAGTACGACAAGCCTTATTCAATCTGCTCAGTAATGCGGCTAAATTTACCAAAAAAGGTGTCATTACGCTGCTTGTCAAGCGTCAAGAATGTCCTGATAACGGCTTCAAAATGAAAGAGAATTTGGAGAAATGTGATTGGGTTGAATTCAGCGTTAATGACACCGGCATTGGTATGTCTGAGGAACAAATACAAAAAATTTTTCAAGCCTTTACCCAAGCGGATGCTTCTACCACCCGCAAGTATGGGGGCACTGGTTTAGGCTTAGTCATTACCAAACGTTTTATTGAAATGATGGGCGGTACCATCCACGTCGAAAGTGAGTATGGACAGGGTTGCACTTTTACAATACGATTACCCTCCAAAGTGATTAGCACTTCGTCCAAAACGGCCGCCGAAACGGATACTTCCACTAATGATATCCCGAAAGAACGAGGACAAGTGTTGGTCATTGATGATGATCCAGCAGTTCGTGAGTTATTAAAAAACTACCTGACTAAGCAGGGTTATCAAGTGATCGTTGCCAATGGCGGCGATGAAGGATTAAGACTGGCACGACAATTACATCCTGATGCGATCACCCTTGATGCGATGATGCCGGGTATGGACGGGTGGATGGTACTGTCTGCCCTAAAAACGGATCCGGCTTTAGCAGACATTCCCGTCATCATGGCTTCAATGATTGAAGACAGACAGTTAGGATATTCTTTAGGGGCGAATGATTACTTGGTCAAACCGATCAACCGTGAACAGCTCAAAACGGTGCTCAATAAATACCACATTAACAAGCAAGCTGTTCCAGAAGTGATGGTTATTGATGACGATTTATCTTCGCTACAAATGACAGAAATCATGCTCAAAAAAGCGGGAGATTGGCAAGTAGTCACGGCTGAAAATGGTCGTATTGGTTTAGAAAAGGTTGCCAAAAAGCAACCCGATCTGATTTTACTCGATCTAATGATGCCGGAAATGGACGGCTTTGAATTTGTAAATAACTTGCGCGAACACGAAAAATGGCGTAAAATTCCTCTTGTAGTCCTAACCGCTAAAGATATTACCCTTGAAGAACGTGCGATACTGAATAATCAGACACAAATGGTTTTTCAAAAAGATCACTATCACAAGGACAAATTACTCATGGAAATTCAAGAGTTATTAGAAAACCATTGAGGGATCATTCAATTCATTACTAAATAAATCCGATTTTGGTCCAAAATCGGATTTATCGTGTACACCATAATATATTGTTAAATTGACACCCTGGAGTTTTTATGTCCACCCAACGAGAACTTATTCCGTTAAACATTGCTATTCTGACCATTTCCGATACTCGCACCGAAGAAAATGATACCTCTGGCAAAGTTCTGGTTGAACGCTTAACGGCAGCCGGGCATCTGAAAGCCGATAAAGTGATTGTACCGGATAATATTTACCAAATTCGCGCCGTGATAAGTCATTGGATTGTGAATTCAGACATTCAAGTCATTATCACCACCGGCGGCACGGGTGTCACCGGCAAAGATGGCACACCGGAAGCCATTCAACCATTATTAGATAAACAACTGGACGGATTTGGCGAACTCTTTCGTACCGTCTCTTATGAAGAAATCGGAACTTCCACCTTACAATCCCGTGCCCTCTCCGGTGTAGCCAATGGCACCTACATTTTCTGCCTACCCGGCTCATCGGGTGCGTGCCAAACCGGTTGGGACAAAATCATCCAAGCACAACTGGACTACCGTACCCGCCCTTGCAACTTTGTGGAAATGATGCCACGCTTATTAGAATCCTAACGATTGGGGGCAACCAGAAAGGATTTGCCCCTACGGTCATTGATGTAGTCTTGTAGTCTTGTAGGGTGGGTAAGCGGCGCCCATATTTTCGTTCATGAATCGATCCCGATTCGCTTAGGAACTGTAAATCAATAACTGGCCTATTTATTGCGTTTTTATGCAATAATTAATGAGTATTATGATTAATACTGACATTTTAGAGAGTATAAGCCGAAAATTCAACCATATGCTGAGTTGGATGAAAGAGGAAGTCGTCGTTGGGCGGCATGTGAGGCACTAGAATTAGGACATGGTGGGATCAAAGCAGTTGCAACGGGCCAAGGAGAACGAACCATTCGCCGAGGGTGTCAAGAAATGCAACCAGAAGCAAATCCATCCAGTTATGCGGTCCGGAGGATTCGGAGCCAAGGCGGTGGGAGAAAGTCACTGAGAGAGCATGATTCAAACCTAATTACCGCTTTAGAAGCATTAGTAGAACCTACTGCGCGAGGTGATCCAATGTCGCCATTGCGAGGGACTTGTAAAAGCACACGAAAGTTGGCTAAGGCACTGACTGACCAAGGACATAAGATTAGCCATACCAAGGTAGCACAATTGTTGGAGGATTTAGACTCGAGTTTACAAGGTACACGTAAGACTTTGGAAATCAAATAAAATCCGGATCGTGAGGCCCAATTTCGTTATATCAATCGCTGTGTAAAAGTTTTCCAACGCGCCGGTCAACCAGTTATTTCAGCTAATCTTTGCAATAAACCAAAATATTTTATACCCGTTGCGACATTCATCAGCAAAATTGATTCATTTTGGCGTTGAAACACGATTCGTTTATCGTGTTGTTCAAAACTACCCTGAATGATTTGACGAATATTTTTCACTAAATCATTGGTTTTAAAATATTTCTCAACTGGCGTATTGGTCATTTTGATATAAACATCCCAAAAAATATAAGGATACTTAATTGAAAACGGTGC
>Ga0233403_10000169_pt1 | contig 29441 bp, 29 predicted proteins | sample Na_oxic_1_MG_FD_179866 | JGI IMG/M metagenome (GOLD analysis project Ga0233403, IMG submission 179866) | Seawater microbial communities from Saanich Inlet, British Columbia, Canada - Na_oxic_1_MG | ecosystem: Environmental > Aquatic > Marine > Inlet | place: Canada: British Columbia | collected...
GTAGACTACATCGCCGTTTCGTTTCCGCGTTGTGCTGAGGATATTCATGAAGCCCGTGAATTGTTAGAAGCCGCTGGGGGCAATAGTGGCGTTATTGCTAAAATAGAACGCGCCGAGGCGCTGGCTAATCATGAAGAAATTATTAAAGCGGCCGATGCCATTATGGTAGCCCGTGGTGATTTGGGCGTTGAAATTGGCGATGCCAATTTACCCCCAGCGCAAAAGTTATTGATTCAAAAGGCCCGTGATTTAAATAAAATCGTCATTACCGCGACTCAAATGATGGAATCAATGATAGATAGTCCGATTCCAACTCGCGCTGAAGTCTCTGATGTCGCGAATGCGGTATTTGATGGCACGGATGCCGTGATGTTGTCAGCGGAAACCGCAGCAGGGCAATATCCTGATAAAACAGTGATTTCTATGGATAGGGTTTGTCGACAGGCTGAAAAACAGCCGAGTATACGGATATCCAATCACCGTCTGACAAATCAATTTAGGCGTATTGATGAAGCGGCGGCGATGGCAACCATGTACACGGCGAATCATCTCAACATTCAGGCGATTGCCGCACTGACAGAATCGGGTTCAACGCCTTTATGGATGTCACGTATTAATTCGGGCATACCGATTTTTGCTTTATCGCACCATAAAAGTACCTGTAGTAAAGTCACACTCTATAGAGGTGTCTATCCCATTGAATTTACTTCATATTCTGAAGATCCGTTACAAGTCAATCAGCTCATGATATCTGAATTACGACAGCGCGGTTTTATTAGTGAAGGTGATTTAGTGATTATTACAAAAGGAGACTTGAAAGGGATTTCAGGTGGAACCAATTCTATGAAAATTGTTTGTGTTGGAGAGGGTATCACAACAACCGTTGATTGACGTTTTTGATTTTCTGAACGTGCCTGAAATAATTAGGATAACTACCCTACAAAAGACTAAGTTATTTTCTGCACGTTCCTTAACAGATGAAAGTTGATATATACTCAACACAGAAATAAACTGAACTTTTCTAAGTTCATCTTTTACCTCTGTGTACCTCTGTGTACCTCTGTGTGCTCTGTGTTGAGGTTTTTATATCGCCGTTCGCCCCTACGATTGATTTATTTATCATTAACTAACCCATCCAGAGGAAAACTTTATGCTTATTTCTATGCGTCAACTGCTCGATCATGCAGCCGAAACTGGTTACGGTTTACCGGCATTTAATGTTAATAATATGGAACAAGTCCATGCTATCATGCAAGCAGCTAACGCAACGGATAGTCCAGTCATTATGCAAGGTTCAGCCGGAGCGCGTTCTTATGCCGGTGAACCGTTTCTACGTCATTTGATTTCCGCCGCGATAGAAATGTATCCGCATATCCCTATCGTGATGCACCAAGATCATGGTTCTGAACCGGCCGTCTGTTTGCGTTCCATACAAAGCGGTTTTAGCTCAGTCATGATGGATGGCTCTTTAATGGCGGATATGAAAACGCCTTCCAGTTATGAGTACAATGTCAACATCACCAAAACAGTGGTTGATATGGCACATGCTGGCGGCGTGTCGGTTGAAGGTGAACTGGGTTGCTTAGGCTCCTTGGAAACCGGCGAAATGGGTGAAGAAGATGGGCATGGTGCCGAAGGCAAATTGTCCAAGGATCAATTATTAACCGATCCAGAACAAGCCGCTGATTTTGTTAAGCAAACGGGTGTTGATGCCCTCGCTATCGCGATTGGTACCAGTCATGGTGCTTACAAATTCACGCGCCCACCGACTGGGGAAATTTTAGCCATTGATCGCATCAAAGAAATCCATGCGCGCATTCCAGACACCCATTTAGTCATGCACGGTTCTTCGTCAGTGCCACAAGAATGGTTAGCCATCATCAACAATTATGGTGGTGACATGGGGCAAACTTACGGCGTGCCTGTAGAAGAAATCGTCGAAGGGCTCAAGCATGGTGTGCATAAAGTCAACATTGACACCGACTTGCGTATGGCTTCCACCGGTTCCATTCGTAAATTCTTAACTGAACAACCGTCAGTATTTGATCCCCGCAAATTCCTCAAAGAAGCCACTAAGGGCATGACGAGCATCTGCAAAGCCCGTTACGAAGCTTTTGGTTGTGCCGGCATGGCCTCCAAAATCAAAGCGGTTTCTTTAGAAGAGATGTTTAATCGTTATAAAAGCGGTGAATTGGATCCGCGTGTGCAGTAGCCAGTAGGCCTTACCCTTTTTCACCCTGAAAATTCGGTTCTAATTGTTTTTCACGCTAAAGTTTTTGCGCGCAAAAACTTTAGCGCGAAATTGTTAATTAAATTAAAATTGGGTAGATTTTGCCACGGAAAAACACGGAAAAACACGGAAAAATTCATTCCGTGCTGTGTTTTTCCGTGGCATTATAAATTAACTATTAATAATTATTATCCGATAAATTAACGACGTGTGGTACTAGCAATAGCCCACCCAACATCTTGGAGAAAAGCCGATGACTGAAACCACCCATAAACTGATTTTACTGGGATCAATCAGGGAAGGATTTGATCCAGAAGTCACCCATGAAAAACTCGCCATTGTCTTTGATATCGATCTGAAAAAAATCCCTAAATTATTAAAAAAACCGACTGTCATTAGAAAAAATTTAACCCCTGAATCCGCGTATCGGTATAAAACAGGCTTAGACAAAATCGGTGTGTTATGCCATATAAGCCCCCCACTTACTTGAAATGAATGAAAACCCAACCTAGCCTAAGCTTTCTGATGACAGATAACGTTTATAAAATCGTGTTACTTGGAAAAATTGCGGATGGATTTGATGCCGCAATTGCCCATGAACAATTGGCGAGTATTTTTAATATCGATATCAAAAAGATACCCAAATTATTAAAGAAACCGGTTGTGATTAGAAGTCATTTAAAGCGTGATGCCGCGCAGCGATATCAAACAGGATTAGAAAAAATAGGCATCTTATGTGACATCATTCCACCGCTAGATTCCCCTCCCGCTACTGTTGTCAACACCGAAAAACCTGATATCATTATTGAAGACAGCGCAAAACCCATCATTGATGAAACTGAAACCTTTACACTGGTTGACATAAAAAAGCAAAACACACTGATTCTTGATGGCGAAAGCTTGCGCGTCATTAATATCAAAATGCCCTTCAGTTCAATCATGATCTTTCTGATTAAATGGGTATTTGCCGCTATCGTCACAATAATGATTATTGGTGGAATAAGTTATGTGATATGGTTTTTTCTGGGTACACAGATCAGCGATTTTATACAACAATGGCTTCAATTTATGAAAGGTTTATAAAAAAATGGAAGATGAAAATCAACACGTAGTGATTACCGATATTAAAATGCCCTTTTTTTCGATGGTGGTTTTTATGATTAAATGGGTATTTGCCATGATTCCTGCCCTCATCATTGCAGGTGCCTTATTCTTTGGTATCACAATATTAGTCAGTATGTTTAACATCAAAGAAATGTTGGGCGGGTTTGTACCCTAAATTCAATGATCAAAGATCAATTATCTGTTTTACCTTCCCTAGCACCTATCCGTTTTCAATTCGAGGAAATATACACATTGAATATTGTATTTTATATCACAATTATATGATGAGCCTCTTGCAAAACGATTAAGCAGAAACGATAAAACAATAACTTTTCAGGCCTAATGTTTTTGCGCGCAAAAACATTGGCCTGAAAACGAGAAATTGATATCCTGTAAGTCCTTGATTTGTGGTTGCACGTCGGAGTTTTGCAAGGGGCGCATTCCCAAAAAAAGGGTCATTATTAATCTCAATCAAGAGCAGCAAAATAAATTTTTCACGAAAATCGGGCCTATGCAAAATAAATTGGAACGAAAATCGGGCCTATGCAAAATAAATTTTTCACTACAATCAGGCCGAAGCAAAATTTATTTTGCTTCTTTTGGAGTGCAAAATTTATTTTGCGAATCGGGAAACGCTATATCTGTCTTGAGTACAATTGTTTATTTGGAAATGCTGCGTGGGACAAACCTACGCTTGTTGAAAATAAAGATGAAAAGATATCCCAACGAGCCAATATTTATACTTCGAGCGGGCAGATTTTCGGATTTTCGAGTTCAAGTCATAAAGCCGACAAACCTAAAATTTGGCACCCTAATACTATCATTATACTTAGCACGGGAATAAATTAAACTTATCCTGATTTTAACTTTCACGCTAAAGTTGAGGCAAACAAAAACGACGCTAAGAAAAGTTGATATCTAACAGCAATACGCCAACCCCGAAGGGGTTGAATGTGAATCGCCCCAGGTGGAACCCTATTCTATGCACACAAATGATTTGTAAATCAACTAAGTTATTGATTTTTTTATAATATTACGATACCGAAACAATAATATTTAATCATTTAAAAATCAAATACTTAAAAAATTATGCACATAGAGTAGCGCTAGAGCAGTAGGAAGGAAAAAGAGTAGTTATAATGAATGATGCCCCGCCTCAATTATTTTAATTGAGGCATCGTTGTGAGAAAGAAGAGCAAACTATGATATTATAAACTCCAGATAATGATGCAGTCCCCTTTAGGGAATTTGAGCTTTTAGACAACTGCTTTAGCTGTTGGTTATAAAACAAATTATTTATCTGAAGGCGGCAGCGATATAAATATCGTGCCATGATCGTAGCGCAGTCTAAGTTGCCCAAGTTGCCCAAAAAAAAGGCCATAATCCTATAAAATTAGGAACTCATGAACTCTTTTTAGAAAAACGTATAAAATTGAACAGTCACTGTTCATGCCCGTTTTTGGTTTTACTGATATTAAACATTATAGTTGGGTGGTATAATCAAAAATAAAATACATAACAGAAAAGAAGGGAAACGGTGCCAATCTCTGCTTTGAGAATATGGGCAGCGGCCGACAAGCTCCGAGGGCACATAGACGCCTCCGAGTACAAGCATATGTTTCTAGGTATGATTTTTCTGAAATACATATCAAACGCCTACTAGGAGTATACCATGCGAATTTTTCTTGCTGCACCCATGACCGGTTGGATAGATAACTCAGCCACCCACGCTTGGAAGGCGTTAAAATTGTTCATCAAGGAACTTCTAGGAGCACTACGTCATAACGGTCACGAGGTGTTCTCTGCACATGAACTTGAGGAGTTTGGAAAAAAAATAAGGCCTGAATCTATTTGCACACCTTTCGATTTCCTTGAGATTCGGTGGGCTGATCTGCTGATAGCGTTTCCGTCCAGAAGTGGAGGAGTTCACACTGAAATCGGCTGGGCATCCACGTTGAATAAGCCCATAATACTCCTAATGTCTGGGGAAGAATCACCTTTGGCGCGTGGTTTGAATACTCTATCACGGGTGGAAATGCGGCATGTTAGCAATGTATTTCCAGATGATATGCGAGAAAGGAAAGAAGTTATAGCAGATGTTCTGAAGCGAGTGTTGAACTTCTCACCGATGGTGGGAGCTTCACATGTTGCCTTTGTTGCCACTGCATTTGGCTTTGGTCCAACCGCTAAGGCAGTCGCCATTGCTCAAGAGTTTCGTCGAATGTGTCCCAACATCATACTTGATTTTTTCGGCGCTGGAATCGATCATGATTTCGCCATGTATTCACAAGAGTTTGACCGTGTAATTCGTCTTGATGTTGACCAACCAAGCGTGGTTGATGAGTTTTTGCAATATTGTGATATTTACGATGACATCATTTCGATTATGAATTTCAGGGTAGCCCAGAAGTGGAAGTCTCAGAATACACGCTTACACATAGTGGACAGTCTCGCTTGGCTCTGGCCGACACCCCCATCCGGTATTGAAAATGTATCTTACTACTTTATTCAACGCTACCTAGTTGACGAGCATCGGTTGGCTGAGTGGAAACAAAACCTGCCTGTGGTACCTGTGGGACCGATCTGTCGGCAATTGCCATCCGAAAACAACTCGACCGTAATAGATAACCGCACATTGCTTGTGAATTTTTCCGGTTGCGTGAATCCGCTGACTGATGAAGCCGTGTACAAAGAATACGCGCTCACCCTTACTCGCTGGATTGCCATTGAAGCATCTGGTTTATACAATAAAATTATTGTATGTGTCCAACGTCACATAGCAGATGACATCAGACGTGAGGTTGAATTTCCTTGTTCAGCCAAGGTAGCCCACCTATCACCCAATGACTTCAGTCGAAGACTCGCAGCAGCCGACTGTATTCTGACATCACCTGGAATTACAACTACCTTGGAATTGCTTGTACTTGGCAAACGACCTTCATTCTTGCTCGCGCAAAACTACAGTCAGGCGTTGCTAAATGAACGCAATCTTAAACTCTACCCAGATCAATTGTCTATGGCGTTCAGCCTTATTGGTCCTGAGTTCGCTGTGCCTGAAGGGCTCCCAGAGGAAGAGGGGGTGCGATTAGTTGTTAGGCTGTTGAAATATGCACTCCAGGATAAAGAGGACTGGTTGAGGGTACGCATCCGTCAGATGCTTGAGATCAAGGCTGAGTCTGAAGCTGTACCCATGGGTGAGTTAGGTCAGAAAGAGATCGTCAGCGCAATATGTGAAGATATGCTGAATCCATGAAGAACAAAAAAAATCGCAAAGTATTGGGCTGATACAATGAAATATCTATTTGTGCGAATCCTTGAAAAATGCAATGCTCGTTGTGATATGTGTTGCTATGGTGGCAATTACGACGGATACGTTTTCTCCGGCCATGAATGGATAGCCCTCCTTGATTCTGCTCTTTATCAAGGTATTCAATGTATTAGGTTGACTGGTGGTGAGCCACTGATTCATCCAAATATACTCGCTATAGTAACATCTGCGGCTGAACGTGGTCTGCGTGTATCAGTTATTACCAATGGATACAAATTAGAGTCATTAATGGACACACTGGTAGATGCGGGGTTGAGTCAAGTAATTGTTAGCATCGACTCACCAGACCCAACGGAACACGACATGTTACGTGGAATCAAGGGGCTCTATAAACGGGCATTATCTGGCTTAAAGGCAGCTAAAGCCGCAGGCTTGCATACCCGCGTAAACACAGTGTGTGGCCCAAGAAATTTTCGTAGCATGCCTACCCTGCAGGTTCTGCTCACAGAACTCGGCATTGATCAATGGGAACTTTCAACGCTGAAGCTAGAGCGTAAACTTGATTATGCGTCAACCGATAGGGCCGCAATGGAAATGGTGACTCACTTGGTCTATACGGCTGGACCAAGTGCGGGCAAGCTTCGGCCCATGGGAAAGAGCTGGTGGGGAGAAACTGATTTGGAGCGGACTGCATACCTTGAATATGGGGTAGCCCCACAGCCAACGACATACTGCCATATTGTAAATCAGGTAAGGTATTTAGACCCTTCAGCACGACGACTCTATCCTTGCAGTCTTCTCCCCCATCGTCCAAACAGCGTATCGCTGAGTGTTGAAGTTGGTGACTGGGGCATATTACCTCTTTCGTCGCCTGCGATGATGTCTATTGCAAATAGGCTTGCAAAAACAGGCTTCTTAAGGTGTACTGGTTGCTCTGCAACTGCTGCTGGCTACGTACCTGCGGCAATATCTTGTGATAGCTCTTTTGTGTGGGACTACTGATGTCACGTTTATCTGATTATTTAGCGGCCAATGTCAAGTATTGGGACGAGTTAGCAGATTTGCATTTCAAGACTCCTTTTTACGATGTGGAGGGGGTTCGGCATGGCAAGGATACCCTTCTCAAGCTTGATACCGAAATCCTTGGCGATGTCACTGGATGTTCTCTGTTACATCTGCATTGCCACTTCGGGTTGGACACTATTTCATGGGCACGACGCGGAGCGATATCTACCGGCGTAGATATTTCGCCGCGAGCAATCGAATTGGCACAGCAGCTTGTGCCTGAAATAGGAGTATCTGTGAACTTCTTGTGCGGCGATGTGTCTCAATTGAGCGATTTTCTACCGGGCAAATTCGACATTATTTGGGCCGTGGAGGGTATTCTATCGTGGATTCCTGACCTGAGACGCTGGATGACTGAAGCGGCCCATTCACTACGGACGGGTGGTGTGCTCTACCTACGGGACTTTCATCCCGCGGCGGAAGTCCTTGCGAATGAAGAACTGTCGCCACGGATTTGCCGTACCTACTTCAGTTCAGTACGATGTGTCAAGGCATCAGATGAGGCAGGAACATATGCAGATCGGAATCTAATGCTCCAACATACAGTTCACTACGAATGGCAGCATACTCTTAGTGATGTCATAAACTCGCTTGTGCAGGCAGGATTTGTCATTCTACGGCTTGAAGAATATCCTTTCTGCACATACCGTTCACATAAATTTCTGGTAAAGAACGCAGAGGAGCGTTGGGTGTTCCCGCCTACCAGCGGTGAGATACCACTGATGTTTTCTGTGTTTGCACGTCGTTCTGTTTCAGCGTAAATATGGAGGAGTCAAATGCATAATTCTAGGCATCTAGCTTGTGATGGTGGAATGCCACGGTTTCAGTCCCCTTTCGTCTTAAAGCATACGTGGGGAGAGTCTGTGAAGCAACTATTGGATGAGGTGATTGCGGATGGGCGTGTTGCACGTTTCTACGGAGGCCCATTAGGGCGGCGTTTTGAACAGGAATTCTCGACTAAGCAGGGAGCAGCGGATGGAGTGGCCATGAACAGCGGCACTAGCGCTCTTCACATATGCTACCGTCTTTGTGGTGTCGGGCCGGGCGACGAAGTCATTGTACCGGCCCATGCCTATGTTTCTGCACTATCGGCTGTCCTGATGCTAGACGCGATTCCCGTTCTCTGCGATGTTGATCCGATTACATATGGGCTCGATCCGAATGCTTTGGATAACTGCCTCTCACCTCACACGAAGGTAGTCACTGCCGTACACTTGTATGGTCGGCCGTGTAACGTTGATGAGATTAAACAGAGGGCTGCACGTTTTGGTGCTACTGTTATTGAGGACTGTGGCCAAGGGCACGGTGCAGAGCTATATGGACATCCGGTGGGCGCGTTGGCAGGAATGTCCGCCTGGAGCTTTTTTGAAATCAAGCATGTATGCACGGGTGAAGGGGGGATGTGTTTATTTGAAGACGAAGCGATGGCTACACGAGCAAGGTCTCTTATCTATAAAGGAAAAGGCTTAGGTTGGTGGGATTATTTAGAGATGGGTTATTCATACATGTTTACGGAAGCGCAAGCCGCATTCGGGTTAGCATCCCTAGAGAGATACGATGAACAGGTCAGAATCAGACGTAAAATCGAGGCTATTTATTGCGAGATACTGGCGGACGCTCCAGGCATAGAAGTCCTCGTCACCCCGCAGGGCGTGGTTTCTGGAGCTTTCAAAACACCATTCAGAGTTACGCGAAACCTTCGCCATCGCGTTGAGGATTTTCTGAAGGCATGTGACGCAGAAAACATACCAATACAGAAAGGCTACCCAGCCCTCCATAACCTCGAATGGATTCGCAATCGTTGTCATCGTGCTTGGACTCTCTATGAGAACCGCGACATTCAAATTGACTACTCGCCCGACAAACTTCCTGTGGCTTCGGATGTCTGCGGACGAACTCTGTCGTTGGGTACCGGCCCTGGGATTACAGTAGAAGATGCGCGAGAAATCGCTATTACGGTGAGGGACGTAGCCTTTAGCGTGCTTAAGCATAAGCAACCTTAGTGATGATGGAGTAATATAATGAGTTTTTACGCTAGTGTTCCTAAGACGTGGTTCATATTGGTTCCAGATCGCGAGGCTGCAGTCCGTTCGATGGCTTACCTTCAGGAAGAGTCCTCTGAGACTGAAGTGAGCAAGATTGTAATGTTCATTGAAGGATGTACTCATATTCGTTCGCGACTGCTACAATGGATTGAAAGTTCCCCCAAAATTTTGTTTTGTCTGATAACCTCACCAGCACCACGGCCGGGAACAAGATGGCAAGAGCTCTTGGCAATACCAGCACAAGCCCAAGTGTGGCCTCTTCATGCAATTGAACATGAATTGCACGATAGTCTCGCCAAAATGTCCGGCACAGGACAGGAAATAATGTCTGGCTTGGAACATTATAGATCGTTGGCAGCGCGAAATGACCTCTCTCTGTACGTACGCACCTTGATAACTGCTGATAATTTCCACGTACTTCCAGATCTAGCCGTACTTCTACGTCGTAATCACGTAAATGGTTGGCTATGGGATCTGCCTGTTGGACAGCCACTCCTGCTTATGTCGGAAACTCAGCAGAGGCAATTCAACTCGATCGCGCCGTATGCGCTTGCGGCTGGGCCACCAGTACTGTTGCCACGTAATTCAGGCGGCAGGTCAGACTATCGCATATTTGGCGAAGATAGCAGTAGCCTTGCTGCGTCCAGTCTGGGCTTCTATCCAGCAAATGCCGAGTGTCTGGTGCATGAGCATATTTTAACGGTAGATATGAAAAATGCTCGTCTCCTTACTTGCCCATTATCACAGGATGAGTCGTCGTTCGCTTCATTCACACTAGGAAAAGGCTGTGTAACGCGGAAATGGAATGAAACGGCTTTTAGCCAAAAGCGATCAGCATGGTGTAAGACAAGCTCAGAGCATTGCATTACATGTCAGCCATTTGCCCGCCGTTTACACCAAGACTGGATACACAGTACCCTCAAAACAACAAGTCGTGCTGTTGCAAACACCACCTATAGTATGACTCCCATCGCAGGGGGTGGGATAATTCTTAACTGGAAATGCATAACTAAATGCGCTCATTGCCTCTTCGCATCTGATTCCCATTCATCCGCCCCAGTCGAAAACGATACACTGAATGCGATGCTTAAAGCCATCGGCCCGTCCTTAGTAGGACCCCGAGGTTTACACATCAGCGGCGGGGAGCCCTTTCTTGATTTGCATCGCCTAGAAGCTGCGATAATTGCCTTTCACACAGCAGGAATCCGAATTGAATTCGTCGAGACAAACGGGTTTTGGGCTATAAATTCTGAGCGTGCTCGTCTGACTCTTGCTCGATTGCGTGAGGTTGGGTTACAGCGCATACGTTTGAGTGTTTCACCGTTCCACGAGATATTTGTTCCTTTGCGAGTCGCACGTAATGCTTATGCAATCGCATGTGATGTTTTCGGTAATGAAAACGTTTTCGTCTTTGATAAAAGTCTGCTAGAAGCACCACGCAAGGGACTAGTGGGATTTGATCTGTGTAGTGGGGGCAGAGCAGGTTACATGGCAGCGGCTCGTGGTCTACCCCGTCGATCGGCTGCAACGTACTGTACCCCTTGCAGTAAGCATCTGTTTCAATCAGCACATGCACATTTCGATGGTGCGGGCAATATCATCCCTAGTGTATGCACTGGCATACGCTTAGGACACTATACGGACCTACCCAACCTACTCCGGAAGGTAGATGTTAGTCGTTTCCCAATTTTGAGGCATCTTGCTGTGGGAGGCCCAGCATCCTTGTGGACCTACGCAAAGTCTGAATATGGCATCAAGGAACCGTCCGATGGTTTCGTGGGGGCTTGTCATTGCTGTGTTGATGTTAGACGGCGTCTGTTTAGGAAGAAGCGATTTCAAGAACTCGGACCTACAGTGTTCTATGATGCAATGGACAGAAGTGCCGTTGGATGCGTAAAGCAGCTACGTTGGGATGAAGCAGCATCACAGGTTATGTAATAAATAGTTAATATTGACATTATTTTGTGGAGGTAATGATGTTTGAGGAACATCGACGTCTGTTAGCAGAAGCGGAAAAATTATTTGCTGGTGGTGTAACAGCCGCGACAAGAACTCACCAAGGGCTTCTGCATCCGTTCTATGTGCATAGTGCAAATGGGGCGTGGATAGAGGATGTTGAAGGGAATCGTTTTATTGACTTGTGCATGTCAAACGGTGCGGCCATTCTTGGACACGGGCAACCATCACCAACCCAGGATACCGATTTCTGGGGGTACGAATCTCCATGGATACTTGAGCTGGGCAAACGAATCCGGAATTACTACCCAGACATCGAACTAATGCGATTCTGCTTGTCTGGCACGGAGGCAGTTCATCATGCCGTTTGCTTGGCCCGCATCAGTACCGGACATCGCCTCTTCGCGAAGTTTGCAGGTCTCTACCACGGCAACTGCGATCCATTGCAGGTAAATTGGACCGATTATGGAGAGGAACCAGGTGCTGATGGTACCTGTGAACTCCGATTTGAAACAACAGGCATTCATCCAGATGCTGAAAATGATATCGCGGTATTACCGTTCAATGATTTTGAAGCGTTAGAACGTTTCTTTAAAACGTATGGGCATCGTGTGGCCGGGATCATCGTGGAACCTACAGCAATAAATGCGGGCTGTGTGCGTACGCTTCCTGGTTTTTTGAGAGAAATACGTCGGAAGTGCGATGAATGCGGTTGCTTATTGATATACGATGAAATTATTTGCGGGTTCCGCTGCAATTCTCCTGATGAAGCCAGGCCTGATTTGACACTGCTTGGGAAGATCGTTGGCGGTGGTTGGCCACTTTCTGTTATCGGTGGCCAAGAGCGATATATGCGGCTATTTGCTCAAGGACGTTTTCACTCAGGAACGCACGCAGCATCAGCCTTTCTTGCACGGCGTGCCTGTGTCTATCTTGATGCGTTGCATCCTGAAACGATACGGACTATCGAGACTAGGACTAGAAAATTTTTAGCTTCGCTAGGCGAGATGTTTTCATTGTATAGGCAGTACGTGCGTATGGAGCAGTCAACTGACAGATTCGCGATTTTCTTTAACCGTGAGCCAAACAAGCCCATTGTCCGTCCGAATACGACACCAGAAGAAAGGCAACTCCTAGCCCGTTTCTCTAGACTTGCTTGTACTCATGGTGTTTTCATGCGTCCCCAAATACATCATGGGATCAGTTGCTCTCATGATGAAGAAGTCATTACTGAAACGTTGCTACATCTTGAACCGGCTGTAGCAACTTTTGCTAAGGGTGTAAAATAAGCTATGTGCCAACATGATGCTAATCATCTCTGGCTACTCCCTGGCCCATGTGATGTGCCTTATGAACGTCTTCAGCAACGTGGCATCCGCATAGAATCAGGGCATGGTCCAGACTGGCATCGCCAGTATACGGACTTGATCAGTCGGCTGCAACGTTTACTAAGTTGTGCTGGAGGGGTCTTCGTTCTGCCGGGAAACGCACACCTTGGTCTGGAAATTGCTTTGCGGAATCTAACTCAACCAGACGGGCATGTGTTAGCTGTTGAAAACGGACACTGGGGGCGTCGTTTTGCAGAAATTGCGGAAAGTTGTGGTTTTTCAGTATCCAGACTTTCCTTTCCAGATGGTGAACCGATTTGTACGAGTAGGATTTGTGCTGCGTTGCATGAGTTTGAATACGATACACTTACGCTAGTCCATGGCGAAAGCTCTACCGGTGTTCTAAACAACATTTCAGAGGTAATCAAAGCATGCAATAGTTCAGATACTTCCCTTGTTATCGACGCAGTGGCTACAGCAGGAGCCGTATCAACTTGTGAGGTGTCGAATGCCAGATGTACTCTAGTTTTTAGCGTGGTTAAGGCTATCGGTAGCGAGTGTGGTTTTGTGGTGCTAGGATTGTCACAAAGTGCCAGTGATTTAATTTGCATGCGAAAACACCATGTAGGCTATTTCAGCGACATTAATATATGGCACTCTTGTTTGAAAAACTCGGCGAAGCTTGTCCCAACGGTTGGTAGTATATCAGTATCGCAATTTAGAGTGCTTTCTGCAGCAATCATGGCATGGGAAACTGAGGGTTCGGAATGCAGGTTTGCTCGTCACAAGTTGGCATCAAGAGTACTGAGGAGTGAATTGCGGAACCTTGGCTTTCGTACCATAGGAGATAAGAATCCGTTGCCTACAATTACTGCAGCATATGTGCCTTTAAGAATCAACTCGTCACGGTTGGTCACTGCCCTCACTAGCGAAAACGTGTACATTGATACTGGGATAGGGTCTGATTTTGACAGAATTATTAGAATTGGGCATATGGACGAAGGGGCAAGACCTGCCATGATAGAGGAATTCCTACAAAGGTTACGCGCTGTGCTGCATAAGATGCTGAGGGAGAATAAATGAGTATTTTACAGCCTACTTTACCTAGAGGACTCGTAATAGAAACGTATCGTGGGTGCAATTTCAGGTGTTCACACTGCAATGTTCCGGTAGCCTCAAAAAGCAGCGCTGGCCCGATGTCGCAGTCCATTTTTGAAGCACTCTCTCCTATATTATCTGTTGTAGATGAAGTTGGCTATGACAATTTTGGTGAGCCAACTATGAACCCTTTGTTGGTCGAATTCATTCGATGCCAAAAAGACTTAAACTGCCGAAGTCGGGCCCGTTTCAATTCAAACATGTCACTAATTTCAGAAGATTATGCATGTCAATTGTTAGAAGCTGGACTTGATGAGCTTCAAGCCAGTATTGATGCCGCCTCAGTATCGCTCTTTTCTGCTATTCGTGTAGGCGGTGAACTATCTGGAACATTGCAACGTATCAAAATGCTTGCTAAACTTGCCGCTACCTTAAAGCCTGGGACTTTTTCTCTGTCTGCCTGTTTCGTGGCGCACAGCCAAAACATCCAAGAACTGCCAGTTGTAGCGCGGCGGCTTGCTTCGATAGGAATCACTGCCCTATATGTCAACGGTCTTGAGCCATATAGATTGGAATATTCAGCAAAAGTTTTATGGCGAAGAAAAGAATCTCGCCAAGTAGCGTATGAGATATTCCAAGAAACACGAAAATGGGCATCCGCGCATAACTTCAAACTGTATTTACCAAGTCTGCTTCCAAAAACAAATGCAGTTTGCCTACTTCCACAGAATACCATGACAGTAAGCTTTGATGGAGAAGTTTCGCCCTGTTTCTTGCTGGCGATGGAATCACCTATTTTTCCGTTATCCGGAAGACTTTTGATTCGTCCCAGGGTGATCTTTGGCAATGTGGCAAGCTCCAGTCCTTTAGATATCTGGACCAGCGTTCCGTATGTGCAGTTTAGGACATCGGCTGCTAAACAAGGTGGTGGTGACTTGGCCACCTGCCATTTATGTCTCCAAAGACAGGGCTTGATTTGTATGTCAGCAACTGGCGCTCCAAGCATTCAACACTTTGAACAGAACGACGATAGGGGATAAAATCAATGAATCATGTACCCGCGCATCCGCCTGATATATTCAAACTTCGGCATGTGTTGAGGCTTCAACAGGGATTACTATACAGAATGGCATGGTCTCTTGACGGCCACATCTTATACTTAGAACCGTCATAACTTGATTTTTTGCTAACACGAAAAAATTTCCACCTGTGCGGTTAGAAATTCCCCGTAGCGGCGAGAATCCACAATATTCTACTTTTTATACGATTATTATGGTGTTGTGCGGGCCTTAAAAATACGGGGTTGCCTAGCTAAGGAACGAGCATACATAAAATCACTTAGACAACTTTTTCTCAATACAGTCAATAACAAGGGAATAGTTAATTTTGAGTGGATATTTTATTTCATGCACGTTCCTAACCGCACAGGTGGAATTTTTTTATCGCTAGTGCAGTAAAGCGGAAATGATCAGACCACCCAGCCAACTAAAGCAGTTGTCTAAAAGCTTAAGTCACCTAAAGGTGACTACATCCCCATAATCGTATATATTAGTATCATTTATATAACTAAATAGTAAATACTATTCACCGTTATAATTTTCGCTTTTTTGGAAGTAAAAATCCCTGCCCGTTTTAGAAAAACTAGCATCAAGTTAGTCACTTTTGTGTGACTTAAGCTTTTAGACAACTGCTTTAGTTGGTTGGTTGGCTGGGTGGTCTGGATATTTATTTCCGCTTTCCTGTACTAGTCTTGTCTGAATCGGCAAGTGTAACGATAGTAGCAGATCGAGAAGGAGATATTTATGAGGCGTTTGTGACAGTACCTGATGACAAAACGGATTTGGTCATACGTCTCGAAATATGATAGGAAACTACATGACAATGATGAGAAGTTGTTTGATCATTAGACTTGTCCCTAAATAATTATATTTTATATTTCATATACTTATAGAAGTACTCTTATAAAAAATACTTAAAAATCAATAAAATAGAACTATAATCTCAATAGTTTATAAATATTAACTTATGAGATATAATAAATAATTTAAAACTATACTAAAAATGAAAATGATGAAAAACTATTATGATTCTGTTAGAAGTGAAAGACAATTAAAATCTTTGGTCGTCCTGAAATGTGGGTGATGTTAATTTCAATTTATTTTTCAATGACTTACCTGTAGTCAATTGCTCATATGTCCATCAAAAGTCTGTCGCGTTTGGTACATGGGGGGATATTGATAGCTAAGGCTTGATGGGCTATTGCCACACTTTTCGGAACGATGACTTCAACCACTAACGGCTCTAACTTATTGATTTTTATATCACCCACATTTCAGGACTACCCAAAATTTATTTCGCTTTGGCCCGATTTACGTTCCAAATTTATTTTGCTTTTATTTGTTTTCGAACTACTGGCACTGGGCTCCTTGAGTGGGAAAGCTTCACACAAAGCCAAGCACAAGGAATTGCCCAATCTAAATTATTGACAATCCGAAATCTTGATCGTTTTGAATAGATGAAAAATATCATAAAATGAATGACATTAAATGAGTCTAAACTCGACTGTTGATTTGTGACTCATCATCTGATTTTAATGACAAAAAACCGAAGTGAAATGGCCGATAAAAATATCTTTCTTAAACAACTGAAGCTCCGCAATTTTCTAAGTTTGCATGACGTTTCATTGCCCTTTAAACCCTTAACGGTTTTAGTGGGGGCTAATGCCAGTGGTAAGTCCAATATTTTAAAAGCTTGTTTGGTATTAAACCGAATGATACAACGCCGAGAGACTTTACCTGAGAGTACTACCATTCAAGGCTGGACTTGGGCTGGTGAACCTCATGGTCAAATTGATTTTGAAATTCAACTGGAAATAGATAACAAGCCAGTTATCTATCGTCTTGTATTACAAAACAGCTCTAAAAAGCCAATCTATACAGAAAACTTACTCATAAATGATGTTGAAGTGATTTCGGTTCAAGACGGTAAAGGACAAATTAGAGATGAAAATAAGGCAAGTCCTATTCTCACTTATTCATCTGAAAAATTAGCCTTAACGTCTGCTGGTGATTATGGCACTAAACCAATAACTAATCTATTGACAGACTTTATTAAAAACTGGGCATTTTTTAACTTTATGCCTGAAATGATGCGTGGTAAAAACGTGCTATTTGTCAACCCCACCTTGGACATCCCAAGTCAATTGGATGATGACGGCTCAGTCTTAAAGCGTTTATTATTTTCGTGGCATGAAAAAAACGCGGAGAAATTTGAGGCTGTCAGCCAAGCACTTGCCTCATCTGTTACCCAATTTCGTTTAGAAAACCTAAATGAAGACGGCGAATTAGGTTTACTTGAAGGTTATGACAAACCGATTCCATTAGATAAAGCCTCCGACGGTACTTTGCGTTTATTGGCATACTATACTTTACTCAATCAATCTGAATTACCGCCCTTAATCGCTATTGAAGAACCTGAACGCAATCTTCATCCAGCCGCTTTGCCCGAAGTGGCTAACTTACTTGAAGAACTTGCCATGAGAACACAAGTGATTGTGACAACTCATAGTGCCCAATTTATTGATGCGTTTGAAAAAGACAATTTAGGCAAGAGTTTAGGCGTTTTACTGCTTCAAAATCATAAAGGTTATGGCACCCAAATCATTGATTTTGAAAAAGAAAAAAACAATCGAACGGCACTGAGTGGTTGGGTGAAAGACTTTGGGATTGGAAGTGCTATTTTTGATAGTGCGCTTTTATAGGGAGAACTGATTTTGCCAAGTGTAAGAATTTGGACCCCAGAATCTGATTATGATGCTAAAGCCGTTTTGTTATTATCAGAAAAGTTAGTGGCTCATTTTGGTATTGAAATATCCATCAATATCAAAGGTAAACCGGATCGACAAGTTGCTAAAAAAGGTTCAACTGGACTGAAAAATGCCATCAAAAATTACCTTCAAGAGGATATGTGTGTCATTTTTGTGATAGATCATGATGGGCCTCAAGCTCAAGCAAACAGAAGACAAGAACCTAATTCTTTAATCAACCAAATAGAACAAGTGGTAAAATTAAAAGAATTTCAAGGGCGCGTCCATTTAGTTGAAGCGGTTAATGAATTAGAAGCCTGGTTATTGATTGATTGTACCAGTATTTTTTGCTATTTTGCCCAAAACCATCATGCTTTACCAAAGACTTGTAAACAAAATTTATGTTCAAGAGAATGCCGAGATAAGATTAGACAACATAAAACATTCTGGCGTTTGATCACAAAATACACGAGTGGCGATACGGCCTCAATTGAGGAACCTGAGCAAGGCAGTGACAAAGGTGTCAAAGAATACTTGATAAAATTTTCTGAAGAGATTTATCAAGTATTACATCCTGATAAACACAAAATGGATAAAAATAGTCAATATAAAGAGGCGCTTGCACCTAAGATTGCAGAATATATTGAAATTAATGACGACACTCTAAAACGTAGTGAGTCTTTAACCCATTTGGGATACCAACTTAAAGAATGTGTTCAAATGATTGATGTTTAACTTGACAATGTCATATTATTGATTGCTATAGCGTTTCCCGATTTATGGAAGTACAAATTTGATTTTCGTTGCCAAATTTATTTTCGCGAAGGTGCAATTGGAGTGCAAAATTTATTTTGCTTCTTTTGGAGTACAAAATTGAAAAAAATTGATACTGGCGTATGATTCCTTCTATTTTAAAACCACAAACTTATTGATTTCCATTAAAAATTGGGAAAAGCAATACGCTAATCGCAAGATATTGTCAGAAATGTTTGATTAACTACTCTTAATTATTAACCATTAGGATTTGAATAATGGAGGAAAATGTTGTGAACAAATTGAATGAACTTAGCCATCGCTTTTCAATTAGGCTTTTAGGCTTCATGAAGACGGGTTTTTTTATAACAACCGTTTTCATTCTGGGGAATGGCAATGTGTTGGCGCAGAATTTACCGCTCGCTCCTAATCTGATTAATCTGAATTCTCAAGAGGGTGAACGGTTGCTGATGGAGAGCAAAGTGCGTCAAGATTATCTGCCATTGAGTATCCACTTTACCCCCCAACAAAATAAGGCCTACTGTGGGGTGGCCAGTAGTGTGATGGTTTTGAATGCCTTATCTGTTCCGGCTCCGAAGGCTCCTGAATATGGCTCATTTCATTTCTTTACGCAGAACAATTTTTTGAATCGCAAAACGGATTCAATCATCACAGCGGAGGTGATTTCTCGCCAAGGCATCACTTTAGATCAATTAGGTGAACTGCTGAAAGCTCATGACGTGAAAACCAAGGTTTTTCACACTGATGAGACGAGTTTGGCAGCATTTCGTGCTTTGGCTATCCAGAATTTATCTGAATCTGGAAATTTCTTTGTCGTCAACTATTTACGTCGTGCGCTTCTGCAAAAAATGGGCGGACATTTTTCGCCTTTAGGGGCTTATCATGAAGCAACGGATCGCTTTCTGATTTTAGATGTGTCGCCTTATCTCTATCCGCCGGTTTGGGTGACAGCAGAAGAACTTTGGGGGGCTATGGATACAACTGATTCGGTTGTAGACGCGAAGCGGGGGTTTGTGATCGTCAGTACTGATTTGAATGCTGATTGACAAGCTGAGGCTGAGTCTAGGGATTAAAAAAATGATTTTCCGTCTGGAATGAGAATATTTTTGAATAGGCTTGATTTATGTCAATCAAATTTCACGCAATAGACGCAAAGAGGCTATTTCTACAGTGCTTTTTAGCGTCTGTTGCAATAAAGCGCGTTTATCTATAAATGTGAGGTGTGTTTTATGAATAGTATACTGGCTAAAAATGTGACACTATACGATTTAGAAAACAAATTTAATCTTCGTTTAACTGAAGACAAAGCATTTTTTCATGAATGGCAAGCTGATTCAGCAGAAATGACGACAGAAGAAAAATTTTTTCTCAATTTGGCTAAAGCGGGTTATATGAATTTAACCAAGTATCCTGTTATGCTCGAAAATACGGTTCAACTTACTGTTTTATCCCCGCTTCTTCATTTGGCTAAGTTATTGTTACCCCCGTTTGTTATGAAAACTGAAAGCTCTGTTCGTGTGACAAACTTGGATGAGGAGACAAGCATTGAAGGCAGAATTGATATTTTGGTTTTAAAACAGAATTTTTGGGTACTGGTTATTGAGTCAAAGCGTGCTGAGCTTTCCATAAAAGTCGGGTTAGCGCAGATTCTGGCTTACATGTTGGCTAATCCTGAACCTTCCAAACCTTGTTTTGGTTTGATAACGAATGGTGGCAGTTATGTCTTTATCAAACTGATATACGGTGAATATCCGACTTATGGTGTTTCGCGGGTATTTGATTTACTGAATCCGGGTAATGAGTTGTATGATGTCTTAAGCATTTTGAAAAACATCAGGCAATTGGCTTTGGATGAATTGGATCAAGATTCCTCTCTGGAGAAAAAATAAATGCTGATGAAACTGATGAGGGCCTGATTAACACTGATTTTTATATCATGACAATCTCTATCACATAAAAATTGACAACATGTGACTTTTGAAATTTAAAAAGATTGGGAGATTTATCATAACTATACAAGAATGCTATGGCCAGAAGTGCTTGCACGCTATCCAGCAATTGCGTCAATATGTCTATATTGAAAAAGGACTGTTATTACCTGGCATGACTAGCATAGCTCAACCCTTTGGTGATCCCTATGATGAGCAAGCACGACATTGGTTTATGAGCGAAGAAAATCGTGTTGTTGCGGCTGCACGTTTATCCAAACACGCAATCCTTGATGATATACCTGACAAGAATTTTATCCCCATTGAAACAATACGGAATTATTCTGGACCGTTTGCCTCAATGAATCGACTCGTTGTTCATCCTGATTGGCGTGGGCGAGGCATTTCAGTTCTATTTGATAAAATACGTATGCAAGCCGCATTTGATATGCAATGCCATACCATTATTGTCTGCACATTTGAAAAACGTAGTCTTGATTTGATTAATTTTGGTTTTCAGCGGGTTGTGAAGTTTGATTTTTCTGTTAGAAAAAGTTATCCGCCTTATGATTTTATCAAGGAACCGCATTTTCTGCTTGTTTACCAATGTCATTGATATCATTAAATAAAGCAAGTTGTTTTGAGTGATAAATTAAGGAAGTCAACAATGCAATTGGGTTATACGATAGAATTTAATTATTGGCAGCAACTAACTGTTAAAGAAATTGATCAGTTGTTATTGGCACATAAGTTAGTCGTTGTGAAAAATTGTCATATCACTGGAGAGGCATTGATTTCTCAAGGAAAAGCATTGGGAAAAATCGTTCTTCCACAAAAACAAAATCAGTTTCATAAACGACCGGAGATTTTTGTTGTGACGAACACGGGTTATACTGGAAGATGTTGGCATACTGATTTGGCTTTTTCTATCAATCCACCACGTTATACTTTTTTATTGTGTCGAAAAGCACCTACTGAAGGAGGTGAGACTTTGTTTATTGACACAACGCGTGTTTATAAAAAATTGCCTGCAAAAACGCGGGCTATGTTGGATCAATGGATTGGTATTTTTAGTTTTTCTCAAGTCTTTAGTCGCAAACTCAAAGCAAGAGGAGAAGTTTTAAATGAAAACCAACAGGTACCTGATACTGAACACGGTATAGTTCGTGCTCATTCTCAAACGGGTGAAAAAGCTTTACACCTTCATGAAGAATATTTGATTGCGATAAAAGGGTATTCGTGGCATGAATCTAAAACGATGATTAATGAATTATATCAATTGGTTTTTTGCAATTCGTTTATTACCCGTTACCAATGGCATGTCAATGATATGGCTGTCTGGGATAATCGGGCCTTATTACATAAAGGTTGTTCCTGTCCAGAATATTGTGAGCGTGAATTACATCGAGTTATTGTGCAATAGCTGTATTGGGGTATGATGGCGCCGAGAGATTGCCATTGGTATATAGTGAAGATCGAGTAAAAGTGATACTGAACCAATTTATAGGCCGTGTTCAGCAATTGTTTATTATAGTACAACGAATTACGGGCCGATAAACGAATCAAGTATAAGGCTCCTTGATTAGACTCAAATAACTCTGAAAGATAAGTAAGCGAAAGGATTATAAATCAATGATAAACTTCCCGTTTTAATTCGTTTATCAACGTAATTCGCTGTACTACTCCATTCTGATTCCGACAATTATTCAATCCGAGTACAACGGATTGGCGGATTCAACGGATTGATTGGGGGTTATCCGGGGATGAAGTTAATCCGCTGTACTCCATTCTGATTCCGACAATGATTCAATCCGAGTACAACGGATTTGCGGATTCAACGGATTGATTTTGGGGGGTATCCGGGGATGAAGTGAATCCGTTGTACGGGTGTGATTCTCCACAATCAAAAAAGGAACAAACTCTATGGAAGTTGTCACAGATACTTCAAGCATTATCGCGGTTATCTTGAACGAACCGACTAAACCCGCTTTAATTGAATTAACTCAAGGGGCCAACTTTATTGCGCCTTATTCTATCCCTTGGGAAATAGGTAACGCACTTTCGGCTATGTTCAAACGTAAACGAATTACCTTAGAACAGGCAAAAGCTGCCCTTCAACTTTATCAAAAAATCCCAATCACTTTTGTAGATATTGAACTTGACTCAGCCGTTGAAATTGCTAAACAACTGAATATCTATGCTTATGATGCTTACTTGATCACTTGTGCATTACAACGTCATGCCCCTTTAATTTCTTTAGATAAAGGATTAATTCAAGCAGCAAAACTTTTGAATATCACCGTTTTGGAGATTAAACAATGACAGTCTATTCCTACACCAAAGCCCAACAAAATTTGGCGACACTTTTAGAACAGGCATACATTGATGGTGAAGTACAAATTAAACGCCAAGATGGCATTTTGTTCAGAGTAGAGCCGGTTAAGACAAGCTCTCCCTTCGATATAGAAGGTATTAATGTGAATATCAGTGCCGATGAAATAGTGGAGTGTATCCGTGAAGGCAGAGAAGGTAGATATTATGGATAAAATAATCCATAAATAACCAATCAGTCTGAATCAGGAATTGCAATTAAACAATGACATTGCATTTATGCTCATCGAAAACTAAGCATCATGAAATCCTTTTCAGCACCTAATGATTGTCATTTTTCGCCCTGGACTGGATGCGCGCATCGAAACATTGAAACTTGGCAAGGTATCAATAAACTCATTGTTGGCGTACATTGTAAAATTGAAAAAGCGAATATCGAAAATATTGCCATGTTAGATACTGTAGCTGAGTGGTCAATCATTGGCGGCAAATTAGCTGAAAAGATACTTGAAGCCAAGCACTTAGAATCGTCATAAGGTCGCTATTATTTACAGACACAGCCAACTTTTTGCGCCTCTTGCGTTATAAAAAAATACGCCCGAGCTTAGCCCGAGCTTATGGATGCGTTTCCTTATTTAGCAGTCAATTCTGCCCAATGTTCATTAATGTCTTGAATCGTCGGTGCATGGGATGCCCGATAGAAGAGGTTACCGTTAGCGCCTACGATAATCAGGGTTGGTGTACCCCAGACACGATAGGCCGAGGTAATGGCGCTCCCTTCGTCAAAAATCACGGGGTAATTGATGCCTTGTTTTTTTCGGAAGGCGCGAGTCTTTTTAAGAGAGTCTTTTATGCCAATGTTAATGGCGAATATGGGGAAACGATTGCCAAAATGACGGAATAACGTCTTGAGTTTCGGTATTTCCTTAAGGCAATTCGGGCACCAAGTGGCCCAAAATACGAGCATAACGGGTTTTTTGCCCACGTAGTCTTTGGACAACCAAACGGGTTGGTTATCTAGGGTGATTGCGGAAAAATCCGGCGATTGATCTCCTACTTCTTGGGCGAAGACGGGTGTCGTTAGCAGGAATGCGAGGATAAATAGAGATGTTGTAAGCCATTTAGGCATGAGGTTTTACTCCTTTGTGGTTGTTGCGATTTTATGTTCACGCTTTGCATTTTTAAGGCTTTACCTCGATCACAGAGGTAGCATGAGTTTCACAGAGTGACACCAAGTCAAACCTCTGTGGTACTCTGTGGCCCTCTGTGGACTCTGTGTTGAAGGGGGCTACAGAAAATCGTGCCATGCACAGTTTAAGTTGCCCAAGTTGCCCAAGTTGCCTAAGGCCATAACCTAAAAATGAACATTTGAACTTTTGAACAAAATGATAAAGATTGCCAGTTTTGGGTTTTACTGATATTAAAAAAAGTCGGTATTGAAGTCTCAATCAGGGGCCCGCTTACCCACCCTACAAGCAATTAACCCGTGCTACTACGCTGGCTACGGTTTTGTTGATTCTGCTTAATGTCATACACTGCTACTATTTCTTGTTCTACTTTCTTAGGAAATTTGAACAAAATAAAATAATTTGCGGGATACAAATAATCTTCTCCAGACTCGTCAATGACTCTTATGTAACCCTCTTTAGCGGCTGAATCATCAGGTAGCGTTTGGTAAATTTTAAGCTGTTCTAAATCCTCACAATCATCATTGTGAGTACATCTTACAAAAGGTATGAGATTTTTTCCCCTCATTTTTAGTCTAAAAAGTTCTTAATTTTCATTTTTTTTCCAATACCGTGCGCTTCATACCAATGTACTTCTGCTTGGCGCACATTATTATTTATTTGAAAGAATAACGGTAGCAACACCTTTAAGTTTGCGTCAACGCCCGGCTCCATACTGCTTTCGTAATTGAGCTAATTCTCTTATTGAATGACTAATCGCAATGGTTTCAATATGGGTTATTTTTCCAACGATTTCAAAATACATTTGTTAAACTGGTTTTCATTTATTGTTTGTTATCTATTGCCATAGACAGGTGGGCTCCGGTGGGTTGCGCTACAAACTTGAGAACGATCAAAGAGAAATTACCGCCAAGTATTCTCGTCCATAACCCTATTAATTCTTTGATATTCGCCTTGGCCTTCTTTACTATCTTCTTCAAAATAGAGAGTAATATTCTCATTACCGTTTCCAGAAGTCATTACTTCAAAAGTAATCGTCTTGTAAAAAAGGTAGCCTTCTCTAAAATGATATATTTCTTTTTCTCCAAAAAACACCTTTCGTACAATATGCAAATTTAACCGATAACTTGTTGCCAAAGGTTTTAGTTCATTTCGGTATTCTATGTATGAATCAAATACCCCTTCATGTGGTGAAATCTCAAGAAACATTCTGTTTTTCTTATGTAGGATGGTTGGTGGAAGATTAATAAATATGAAAATCTATCAAATGTGATTTACTTTACTTGTATTCTCATCAGGGCTTTTTATAAGATTTTTAATGTTGTTTTCTTTTTAATCGACTTAAATTCATTCATTATGACATGGGCTCAAGTCGGTAAAAATATTGTTCATCTGTTAAGAGTTCTACATGTTTATTATCTTTGCGTTTTAAGATAACAATACCGCCTCCTTGTTCAATGCCAAGTTCTTGACAAGTCTCTTCAGGTAATTTGACCAATCCTTCACTTGTGACATAACATTGCGGTGCTGTTTTACCACCCAGTTCGGCATCAATGAAACTGGCATCAATCGAGATTATGTTTTGTAAAGAAGGGGGCTTGCTTGATAGGCATGTGTTCTATTATTGGCCCATCATTAGTGGCTTTCATTGCATAAAAATGTTCACCATATTCAAAGGCTGGAGAATGGCTGGTTAAAAATATCTGTTGAGGGCCTACCTTTGATTTGACTATTTCACTTAGAATGTCTCGTAAACGCAATTGTAAGGTATAACGTAAATTCAATTCTGGTTCTTCAATCGCGATAAAATTGGCATCACTTACTAGCAATCTGGCAATCAGGGCGATAACTGGTTGAATGCCGGAACCGAGTATTTACTATCGGTATTCTACGTTTCGGTTTGATTTTAGGTTGAAACATCAGATTAGCACGATTAGATTGACGCTCAAATACGGCAATAAATTCACCTTCGCCAAGTACATCTTCAAACTGTTGTAAGGTTGAGACAAAGAGTTCCCACTTTTCAAAAATAGCAGGTTCTGGCGAATCTTTAATGTCATAAAGTTGCAAGAGAAGAGATTGAGGAACGATACAACGCTCTTTTTCAGTTTCGGTTTCGTTAATTTGACGATCAACGCCAATCAGTGCAAAGTGTTTTTTAATAAAATGAGTCAAACAAGTATTTTGAGTCTCATTTTGAGAAGAGTTGGTAAGATTAATATTAAATCTAAGTCCAGAATCATCCTCATTTTGAAGAGAAAGTTCTAAAGTGATTTCAGGCTCTTTTTGACAAGCTAATGTGAGAGACATTTCTATAGGATCATGTCGTCCAAAAGTAAACATTTCATTGATTTTAAAACCGTTATTTTGGAGGTATTCTAATCGCTCTAGCGCCTCTAGCCCGTCTATTTTAAATTCCATTTGACAACCCCAATCATTCAATGAAAAAAACAAACGCATTGCTTCAAGTACATTCGATTTACCAATATTATTTGTCTCCATGAATGACACAAATATTCCCCATATTTTTAAGGATAATTTCTTGACGAAAATTCTTGAAACCTTTGACTGAAAATTGTTTTAATGGCATGTTGTTATCCATAAAATGGCGGCGTGAAAGGCAAAATGGAGGTTGAGGTGAATGGTTTTTTCAATAAAAGAAGGGTAGTGCTGCAATGTGGAATTAGATAGAACGCAGATTTAACTGATGATCATGATTAACACTGATAAACAAATCAGCGTCGATCATGACAAGAGGCAAAATCAGCGTTCTATCATATCACTCACATTACATCACTACCTAAAAACAAACGATATACAACTTACCAAGCATGATTCGCTTTAAAATCCTCTAAAGCGGCTTTGAAACCATCAGCAATCTCTGTCGTGTAGTCGCCTGTTTCATTGACTGTTTTCAGCAACTCGCCATGATTGCTTCTCATGTAAGTGTGTAAAGCGTGTTCAAAATCAACGACTTTTTTCACTTCGACATCGTCTAAATAGCCTTCATTAGCAGCATACAGAGAAATAGCCATTTCTGCTACTGTCAACGGTAGATACTGCTTTTGCTTCATCAACTCCGTTACCCGTTGCCCACGTTCAATCTGTTTACGGGTGTTTTCGTCTAAGTCGGAAGCAAATTGAGCAAATGCGGCTAATTCACGGTATTGCGCTAAGTCTAAACGGACTCCGCCGCCGAGCTTTTTAATGATCTTCGTTTGCGCGGCACCACCGACACGCGATACCGATAATCCGGCATTGATCGCGGGACGAATATTGGCGTTAAATAAGTCTGTTTCTAAGAAAATTTGCCCGTCTGTAATCGAGATCACGTTGGTGGGTACGAAGGCCGATACGTCACCCGCTTGGGTTTCAATAATCGGTAAGGCCGTTAAGGAACCTGTTTTGCCTTTCACTTCACCGTTGGTGAGTTTTTCAATGTGATCCGAATTGAGACGCGAAGCGCGTTCCAATAAACGGGAGTGTAAGTAAAACACATCTCCTGGATAGGCCTCGCGCCCTGGTGGCCTACGTAATAATAATGAAACTTGACGATAGGCCCAGGCCTGTTTAGTCAAGTCGTCATAGATTATTAAGGCATCTTCGCCGCGATCACGGAAATATTCTCCCATTGAGCAGCCGGCGTAAGGGGCTATAAACTGTAAAGAGGCGGCGTCGGAAGCGTTCGCTGCGACAATGATGGTGTGTTCCATCGCGCCATATTCTTCTAGTTTATGCACCACGTTGGCAACTGATGAGGCTTTTTGACCGATTGCAACGTAAATACATTTAATGCCGGTGCCTTTTTGGTTAATGATCGTGTCAAGCGCCAAGGCGGTTTTGCCGGTTTGACGGTCGCCGATAATTAATTCACGTTGTCCACGTCCAATCGGTACCATGGAGTCAATGGCCTTTAAACCCGTTTGTACCGGTTGATTCACAGATTGACGACTGATGACTCCAGGGGCAATGCGTTCTATAGGTAAACGGTGTTCAGTATGCACGGGGCCTTTGCCGTCAATCGGTTCCCCTAAGGGGTTGATGACACGGCCTAAGAGTGCTTCACCGACGGGTACTTCCAGAATACGGCCTGTACATTTGACTTTATCACCTTCCGTGAGGTGTTCATAAGAGCCTAATACCACGCCACCAACGGAATCGCGTTCAAGGTTGAGCGCCAAACCAAAGGTTCCGCCAGGAAATTCTAACATTTCACCTTGCACGGCACTCGCTAGGCCGTGAATACGAACTATACCATCAGTAATGCTGACGATGCTGCCTTCACTACGTGATTCAGTATCCAAATCATAACTTTGGATTTTAAGTTTTATTAGTTCGCTTATTTCAGAGGGATTTATTTGCTGCATTTACATTTCTCTCGCTTTAACAGCGCAACTCGAAAGCTAATCGTTGGAGATGTCCCTTAATAGAGAGATCAATAACGTCATCGCCGGTACGAATTAACCAACCGCCCAGCAGGGATTTGTCAATATACGTTGTGATGTCAATGGCTTTACCCAAACGTTTTTGTAAAATCGTTTCGATTTCTTGTTGCTGCTCAGGTTCAACCGGATAGGCAGAGGCAATCTCCACTTGAAGATACCCCTGATGTTGCGCTTTTCGTCGTTCATATTGAAGCGCGATTTGTGGTGTTACCGGTAATCTATGGTTGTCTATCAGCATTTTAACTAAGTTTTTACCTAGTGTACTGAAATAGTCGTTACCAATATCAAGCAAGATGCGTGTTAAGGTGTGCTTACCGATTTCTGGATTCGCAATCACCTTGGCCATGCTGGGTTCTTCAATGACTGTCGATAAGAAACTTAAGTTATTTGACCATTCATCAAAGTTGCCCGTTTCAAGGGCCAATTCAAATACCGCTTCTGCATAAGGCCGTGCTAAGGTTGCAAATTCTGCCATATCAGTTATCAGTTATCAGTTATCAGTTATCAGTTATCAGCGGTTGGCTAAGAAGTATTGTGTTTATTCACTGATTTAATCGTATTTTATGGAATTCAATAGCACTAAATACTATTATGTTAGTCTTAATGGTTGTGATGAAAAGGTGATCAGTACAGAAATCGTACTGACCAAATAGCTTTAAGCTCGTCCTTTATGGGACGTAAAGTGATCCTTGAGACTGTTATATAGGGTTTTTACGTTAAGTACACCTTCACGTTTCCGCTACCCTTAATACTTAACCACTTCGCTGTGGGACTGGATCAAACATCCCAGGGTGTGATTCACCTATCTAACTGCTGCTGATTATTCTCAGCCCTCTGTTAGTTCCATACTATGGAATACCATAGATTAGGTAACTAT
>Ga0233403_10000170_pt1 | contig 29236 bp, 2 predicted proteins | sample Na_oxic_1_MG_FD_179866 | JGI IMG/M metagenome (GOLD analysis project Ga0233403, IMG submission 179866) | Seawater microbial communities from Saanich Inlet, British Columbia, Canada - Na_oxic_1_MG | ecosystem: Environmental > Aquatic > Marine > Inlet | place: Canada: British Columbia | collected...
TTGCTTTTCAAAATCTAATGGAGCAGCAACGCGCAGTAAATCGCCATCAACCCAAAAGACTTCTTGGGCATTATTTTCAATATCATCAAGTAATTCATAGATATAAGTTCCTTGTTCTTGATTAGTCGTTATAAAGCGACCTACAATCGTGTTATTAATACTGTTTTCTAACACGTATGTATTGGTTAGGCGAATATCCTTTGGTACTGTGTGTTCCATGTTGGTGATTTGGAGAGGAAAAGTGTGTTCCACAAAATCCCCAGTGGCATCGACACTTAGCACCGTGATGTCATATTCAAAATCGTTCTCAAAATCCAAAGTAAAACCATCTCGAACCCGTAGTTCATTACCAACCATTTTCAGATAGCGGCTTGGTTTAAAAAGGTTATCGGGATTTTCGAGAAAACCGTAGCTAAACCAATCGCCTTTATCATTATCAATAGTGGTAAAAGAACCAATCAATGTGTCGGGTGGACTATTTTCTTCGACGGTATTACCATCTAACAGAATGGCGATTGGCGCACGATTAGGACGTACTGTTAGTCTAACGATTTCACCTAAAAATAGTTGGTTATCATTGAGTTGATAGCCAAAATCGACTTGAAAATTGCCGGCCAAACCGATTAATGTACCTTCAAATAAGGTTTTTTCCATCGCTTTCTCAAGTAGCTGTTGAGTGGCGATGGTGATAGGCACATCAAGTGAACGTCCATCATCATAAGGTGTCCAATGATAAGTCATTACTAGATTGGCGGGTTGACCAATATGGATATCAGGGGGCCAAATTTGTCCACTCAGCGTCACTTTTTCTGGGGCATCAATGCTGAGAGTGCTGCCAATTGCTCCTGCTTCGCTCTGAATTTCTCCTTTGAAAATAGGAGAATTGAGGCAGGTTAAGCGATAAAGCACTTCCGGTTCCTTCGGATCGTTGGTTGTCATGTCCAAAAACGCGACACGTTGACCGGCATCCGTGGGCCGGCATTCCAGTATTATCGTATGCTCTCCTTCATCAACTTGAAACGGGGGGCCACTTGAAATCGTAAAGTCACTGACATTTGGGCCCGTCAAATTGTAGCTATTTACTGCCAGGGGTGCGCTACCGTCATTAAATACCGTTATAGTGGCCCTCGTCGTTGGTGTGCCAAATTCATTGTTGGCCGTTATCACTAAAATATTGTCCGGTTCTGGTTCTGAACGATAAATGGGCCCAATGCCTTCGCACCTTAATGAATAGGTCACAGTAGGCTGAAACGGATCATTCGTGGTTAGCGTCAAAGTGGCCCCACGTTCATTAGGTTCACTAGGAATACATTGCATAACCATCATAAGGGACGGGGCACCATCTTCAATCGAAAATGGTGCTTCTCCACTGAGAATACTAAAATCATTGGCTTGTTGACCACTGATGTTGCTGTCAAGTATTTGAAGCGTTTCGGCACCCATTTCTAACACGGTTAACGTGGCTGTGGTGGTGGGATGACCGATTTCGCTACTCCCCATATCCAGTAGACTCCCTGGACTTGGTTCAGAAAAAAATAGGGAATGGGTGGTTACTTCAATTTCCACACTTGGCATACTGGTTAAATCGTTTTGTTGCTCTGGTAAATGGGCCGGCGTGTATGTTTCCACAATAAAGTAATAAGTGGCATTGGGTTCTAAATCCGTGATGAGAGTGCCAGTGGCTAGTTTGCCTTCCTCAACAGTGAGGATTTGCAATGGGTAAGGGCCTCCTTGAGTGGTGCCATATTTTATTTGATAATAACCACCATGTTCAGTATAAACAATCGGTGTCCAACTGAATTGAACCGGTGCAGATGGTAAAGCAGTTGCTACAATTTGAGTAGGAGGTATTGTTTGCGTATTCCCTCCCCCTGGTGCTTTTTCATTCAGAAATATAATTAATTCATGCTCTTGGGCTATAAGCTGATTAAAATTTAAGTTTAACTCGGTCAAATTAATCAATTGAACGAATGAAGGTGGTATTTCGCCACTGAGTTGGTTACTTCCTAAATGGAGTTGTTCTAAATTAACCAATTGACCTAATTCTTCTGGAATAAGTCCACTTAATTGATTGTTGCCTAAGTAGAGTATTCTTAATTGGGTCAATAAGCTTAATTCAACTGGAATAGGGCCACTGAGTTGGTTATCATTCAGGTGTAATTCCACTAAATTAATCAAGTGACTGAAATCAGGTATTGGCCCAGTCAGTTGGTTACCTTCTAAATGAAGACGTTCTAGCTGAGTGAGGTTGTTTAACTCTTTTGGCACTTCGCTAGTGAGTTGATTATCAGATAACCCAAGTTCCCGCAACTTGGTGAGATTGCTTAAATCAGGGATAATTCCGCTCAACTGATTATTCTGTAAATCAAGCGTTTCTAATTGCGCCAGCGCATTGAAAATCGCCGGTATTTCTCCGGTGAATTGATTATTTTTGAGACGGAGTATTAGCAAGTTAGTAAGCGCACTGAAATCAGGCAAGGTGCCAGTTAATAGGTTGTCATCCAACGATAAATCTTGTAAAACGGTCAACGCTGATAAATCTGGTAGCGTACCAATAAGATTTTGGTTAGTTCGATTAATTTGAGTAACATGCCCATCTTGGCAAATAATGCCAGTCCAACTGCATGGTGTGTTAGTTATATTCCAATTATTCGGTGGAGAATCCATCCAATCAAGCCCATTGGTGTTACGATACAAAGTGACGAGTGTTTCACATTCAGATGGCGGAATCTCGGTTTGAGTCAGGCAATCGGCATTTGGTAAAACCACGCCAGTGATGAAGAAAGTATAGGAATTTTCATCATTATCGTCGTTCTCAAACAGAATGCTTGCGTTGAAATTGCCAATATTATTGGTATCTAGTCTGATTTGAAACGTCGCCGATTCGCCTGGTGCTATCACTGTGGTGTCAAATTCCCTTTCCAACATAAATACCGAATCACCACTTATGGTAATGGGTGAGCTGATATTGAGGGCAATGTTGCCGATATTGGTGACAGTAAAGGTTTTGAGGATTTCCATGCCGATAAATGTGTTACCAAAATCGAACAGGCCATTATTCTCAATCAAGATGCCATTTTCAAATAGCTCAATTTCTGGGGCCGTTACAACGCCACTTATCGAAAAGTCATAAGGATTTTCATCATTATCGTCATTGACAAAAGAAATATTGCGGCTAAAATTTCCAAATTGACTCGCATCCAGTTTGATGGCAAAAGTGGTTGATTCGCCCGGTCCTAACACGGTATTCTCAAAGTTGGCTTCTAAAATAAACCCATCTCCATTAATAAAATCTATGGGAGTCAAATTAAGGGTTGGTTGACCATTGTTGATCACGGTGAAGGTTTTGATAATATCAAAACCCAATGGGGTAGTCCCAAAATCAACGTAACCACTATTATCAATAATACTGATGCCATTCTCTAGCACATCAATTTCTGCTGCTATCACAGAACCAGTGATTGAAAAATTATAAGGATTTTCATCACTATCATCATTGACAAAGGAAATATTTCGGCTGAAATTTCCAAATTGACTTGCATCCAGTTTGATGGCAAAAGTGGTCGCTTCGCCCGGTCCTAACACAGTATTCTCAAAGTTGGTTTCTAAAATAAACCCATCTCCATTAATAAAATCTATGGGAGTCAAATTGAGAGTCTGTTGACCATTATTAATCACAGTAAAAGTTTTGATGAGGTCAATGCCTAGTGATGTCGTTCCAAAATCAACAATACCTAATTCATCAGTAACGCCAGTACCATCTTCTAATTGCACCTCAATTTCTGAAATTGTTGGTGCTATCACAGAACCGGTGATAGAAAAGTTATAAGGATTTTCATCTAAATCACTATTAGCAAAGAAAATGGTGTCAGTAAAACTGCCGGATGTGGTTGCATTGAGTTTTACCTTAAACGTGGTAAACGCATTTGGCTCGACAGTGGAAGTTTCAAAGTGTTGTTCGATGGCAAATCCAGTACCATTGACAGTCAGTGACGATAGATCAAGTGTCGTTTCTCCACGATTGAAGACTATAAAGGTTTTAGTGACTTCAGTACCTAATGGCGTACTTCCAAAATCAATACTACCAAGTTCGTCAACAATGCTAGTTCCATCCTCTAATTGCACCTCTATTTCGGGCCCAACGGTTGTCGCTGACACTTCTTCACTCAAGGTGCTAGTTAACGCGTTTTGCTGATAGTTTTGAGTATTTGCTAAATTAAGATAGATATGTTGAGGTGTTACGGTTTCTATCACAAAATAATAAGTGGTATTAGGTGATAATCCCTCTACAACATAACTACTTGCATTTTTATCAGTTGTTGGGCCAGCATTGGTATAAGGGCCACCGGAAGTGGTGGCATATTTGATTTGATAGTAACCGCCATCATCAGTATAGGCTATCGGTGTCCACTGAACTTGAATGGCTGTTGTTGAGAGAACTGTTGCATTAAGAGCCGTAGGGGGTAAAGTTTGTGTCTTATCCCAGTTCGGATATTGGTTTTCGAGAACCACTAATAATTCCGGATCATTAGCGGTTAATTGATTGTACCTTAAATCTAAGCTGATGCTAGTATCTAATTGAATCAATTCAATGAATGAAGCTGGTATTTCACCGCTTAATTGATTACCGCTTAACCATAATTCTTGTAAATTGGTCAAGGCACTAAAATCAGGAATGGTTCCACTCAATTGGTTACTATCCAATTTGAGCGTTTCTAACTGACTAAAAGCACTAAAGTCTGGGATAGTGCCGGTGAATTGATTTTGAACCAGTCGAAGGATTTGTAAACTGGTGGGCAAATTTTCTATTGAAAGGGGACCACTTAATTGGTTATTTCCTAAGCCAAGCACTTGTAAATTAGTTAGGGTACTCAGATTTGGAAGCGTTCCAGAAAATAGTTGATTACTGCCTAACAGGAGTTCTTCCAATTTATTCAAATTTTCTAAACTGGTCGAGGGACCACTCAATTGATTCTTTTGCAGGTCAATGACTTGTAATTCGGTCAATGCACTTAAATCGGGCAGTGTACCGACCAAATTTTTTGCGGGTAAACTGATTTCTGTGATATGTCCTTCTGTACACGTAATTCCCTCCCAACTACACGGCGTTTTTGATTGTTTCCATTGAGTGTTTATATTCGACCAGTTATCGCCGTCAGTGTTATCGTATAATTCTAATAATGTGGCACATTCGTTTTTTGGAAGTTCTGTAATGACCGAACAAGCCGTGAGTTCTAGCCATTGAGCGGTTAAAAAATCACTAGCTGTCGGTGTTATCAATTGAACTTGGATTTCAAACAAGGTACCGGCTTGACTATCTGGTGGAATACGCGCGGTAAACTCACCATCAACCCCCAAAAAGAAACATCTTCCTGATGATAAAGACTGATTGCCTAGTTGTATTAAGAATTCAACCTGATTTTCACCAATTGAGCCTCCATTAACAAGCGTTATTGTCACATTATTGACCGATGATGATGTTACTGAATTATCATTACTGAGCAGTAACGATGATAAAGTAAGGTTGTTTCCCCACGTCGCGCCATTAGTTAAAGTGAAAGTCAAATTAAAATCAAAACGGATCGGCTCATCAATGCAGTAACTCACTGCATTATTATTTAAGTCAATGACATAATCTTTTTCTGCCACTGCGTCATCAAATAATACCAATAATTCGTCGGCATACGCTGTCAAATTAAAATTCATTAATACTAAAATGAATACTAAACGCAAGCCAATTGTTAAGTGTTTATACCAATGAGAATTAAAAAATAACATTTTTTTTACCTTAAATTTTGATGTTAAACCTAAAGTGTTGTCATTTGCTATTCGCTATTGACGAAGAGATGAAATTTTGTCTGATATTAATATAGATTATAGTCGATAAAAATACATTTTGTAGACTATACACCGACATTCCGCACACCAAACAAGCATTTTCAAATCAGATAATATTTTTTCAAATAAATATTTTGCTGGAAATCCAAGCTTTATCTTGGTATCCCAAACTTTATCTTGGATTATTATTTTCGGTAAAGATTTAAAAACCTTATGATGTACTAGAATTTTCCCTTGATTTTGCCATAAAAATTTTTTACAGCTAAACTAAAAACCAAATCAAAAAAATACTATATTAAATAAATCAAATAGTTAAAAAATCATTTTTTTTGAATTGCTTGTCTTGTGCGGAATGTCGGTTATTATATTATATTATATTATTTTCAAGTCATGAAAATTGGTTAGACAAATTGATTAACAATGTCTAACTTTGTCCAACTTTTTGGTAACAGTTTATTTACTCCTAAGCAATTTAGTAATAGCCTAGAACACGGTTGTCGTTTGGATAAAGAAGGACGGCAAGCTTTTTTTCCGCGTATGATGAGGCGGAGTGATGGCTAGAAGAACATAAGCGAGAAAGTTTAGCTCACATTCTCACCCATACCGTATAATGTATTTGGATAAATCCTAATGGTATTTTCCCCTTTTTTGAGGGGGGAAGGGAATTGAGGATAAGAATCCGGCTTTAGCTATTCCTCAATTCCTAAATCTCATCGAAAACCGAACTTAATTTATTAGCCATTGCTAATATGACGGGGTCAAGTCAAATAATTCATTAAATACAATAAGTTATATGATTTTTGACACTTAGAAAAAAATGCTTGTCATTTTATTTTGATTATGTTCACGCGATGCTCAACTTTTTTAACTAACTGATTTTATTGGTGCGTTTATTTGGTGGATACGCTCTCGCTTTATCCACCCTACAAAAAAAATCAATCGGTTACAAATTAAAGTTGAGCATCGCGTTATGTTCTCATATTGAAACTTTAATTGATGAATAAGCGTCATTCATGATTAATTAGGAAATGATAGGGAGAAAAGAAAAGTTTTCTATTCTTTCATTGAAAGTAAGGATTTAGACAAAAAGTCTTTAAAAATCTTTAAGACTCGACTATCAAGTTTTTGATGCTATTTGGCTTTACAGCCGTCAATTTTTGAGGATTAAAATATATAACGCACTGATTTTTAAGCAAATTAAGTTATTAGACACTCAAAGAATATTTAGTTTGAAATCAATGATTTATAAAAAACTTGATAGTCGAGTAACAGAAAAAGGTTCTAAAATTTTTGCCGATATAAAAGAACAATATAAAGAGCAAAAAGGCTTGGGGAAAAAAGCTATTATTAAACAAAATGTTGATTTGATGATTGCAGCTACGGCTATAGAAATAGAAGCCGTTTTGATAACTAACGATACGAAAGATGATATACTAACAATTATTAAAACTTATCGCTCTGATTTTTCGTTCTAAGATTGGACAAAATAATGAACTATTAGCCCCCGTGTTAGCCAAATAGAGAGTTTGTTTTTTTACCTTTAAAAACAAGGATTTTACTAATATGCACGAGACACAACCGCACCTTCACCCCCTCACGTCTCCCCAACGCGAAATCTGGTTTGATCAGATACTCCATGAGGGGATTCCGTTATACAACATCGGTGGCTACGTCAAAATCCCCGGTGTCATAGACCCAGTATTATTTGAAAAAGCCATTAATTTATTGGTACAAAAACACGATAATTTGCGTACTATGCTATCTGAGGTAGCGGGTGAAGATGGCGTACCGATGCAGACTTATGCTGAAAAATTAGCTGTGACAGTACCAATGCGTGATTTTTCTGATGAAGAGCATCCGCATGAAGCCGCAATGGCATGGATGCAGCAACAGTTTGTTGAAACTTTTGAGTTAACGGGGCAGCCGCTATTCCGTTATGATTTGGTGAAAATAAGCGAGGATTGTTACTATTGGCTATTACAATATCATCACCTTATTGTCGATGGCTATGGGGTTGCTATGTTCAATCGTTCGTTGGCGGAAATTTATACGCAATTAGCCAATGAGCAAGTCCCTAATCTGGATAGTCCATCCTATCTCAATTTTATCGAAGACGATAGGGCGTATGTCGAGTCAGCAGTTTTTGATAAACAACGCCAATATTGGTTGGATAAATACCCAACACCGCCCGAGCCTTTATTCAATCCACGTTATCGTTCTCATTACACGAATAAATTGATTGGCAGTGGTTGTGAGGTACTTTATTTGCCAAGAGATTTTTATTCTCATTTAAATGAACTGGCAAAACAGCATAACGCAACGCTATTCCATCTATTCTTGGGCGCATTATACGTTTATTTTACCCGCACAGCCCAACGTGATGACTTTGCCATTGGACTGCCGGTGCTGAACCGTGCCAATGCCAATTTCAAGAAAACCGCTGGCTTGTTTACTGGGGTGAGTCCAACTTTGTTTAATTTTGGTAAAGATTTAAGTTTTGCTGAATTGTTACGAAAAATAAACAAAACTCTCAAAGCTAATTATCGTCATCAGCGATTCCCAGTGAGTGAAATTAATCGTGAGGTGGGGTTAGGACCGGAACGCTCACAACTGTTTGATATTAATCTGTCGTATGAAAATCATGACTATGATGCCCAATTTGGTACTATAGATAGTTATTTCACGGCCATGTTACATCCTTGGGAACAGACCCCATTGATGATATTTGTGCGGGATTTTCATGCTCAAGCTAAGGTTAAATTTGACTTTGTTTTTAACCAAGCTTATTTTAATATTAATGAGATTAAAGCCTTACAAGCCCGTTTTGTCACGATATTAGAAGCAGTGCTGAAAGACAGCGTGTCGCCCATACATACCTTGCCCATCATGACTGAGCAAGAGAGCAAACAATTGCAAGCTTGGAATTACACCACCACGGATTATCCAAAAGATAAAACCATTGTGGATTTATTTGAACAACAAGTTCAACAAACTCCTGATAATATTGCTGTAGTTTTTGAAGAGCAACAACTGACTTATCAACAACTTAACGAGAAGGCTAATCAATTAGCACACTACTTGCTTAATCTTAAAACTTTTCACTTTTCACTTTTCACTTCTAACTTCCTAGTAGCAATTGCGATGGAACGTTCTTTGGAAATGGTTATTGGTTTATTGGGGATTCTCAAAGCTGGTGGTGCTTATGTGCCGATTGATCCGAGCTATCCAGCGGCACGTATTGACTATATGTTACAGGATAGTGCAGCACCGTTATTGGTAACGCAAAGCCATTTAAAAGCACAGTTGTTTTCAGTGAAACCGAATTGTGTGACGGTGTGTTTGGATGAGGTTAACTTTGCCATTCAGCCATTGGTTAATCCGTTAGTTACTCGTCAAGCAACTGATTTGGCTTATGTGATTTATACGTCGGGTTCGACTGGGAAACCGAAGGGTTGTAAAGTGACTCAATTTAATGTAGTACGCTTATTTGCGGCTACCGATACTTGCTACCAATTTAATCAACAAGACGTTTGGACATTATTCCACTCTTATGCTTTTGACTTCTCGGTCTGGGAAATTTGGGGTGCTTTACTATATGGTGGCAAATTGGTCGTTGTGCCTTACTTTACTACCCGTACCCCGGCTGATTTTTACCAGTTACTCATAGAACAAAATGTGACGGTACTCAACCAAACACCTTCTGCTTTTGGACAATTAATAAATGTTGATAATAAACCAGATAAACTTTTTTTACGGTTAGTGATATTCGGTGGTGAAGCATTAGATTTTACCCAGTTACAGCCATGGTTTGCCAGTCATGGCGATGAATGCCCGCAATTAGTCAATATGTACGGCATTACAGAAACAACAGTACATGTCACCTACTGTCCATTAACAAACGAACCAAATCAATCAAAAAGTCTTATAGGAATTCCGCTTCCTGATCTACAAGTCTGGGTAGTTGATACTAACCATCAACCGGTACCAATAGGTATACCGGGTGAGATGTATGTTGGTGGTGCTGGTGTAACCAACGGCTATCTCAATCGCCCTGAACTCACCAAAGAGAAGTTCGTGGAAGTAGAACTCTTCGGTAAAACCGAGCGCATTTACAAAACCGGTGACTTGGCTAGATGGCTTCCTGATGGCAACTTGGAATATATTGGACGCATTGACTCTCAAGTTAAACTGCGCGGCTTTCGCATTGAATTGGGCGAAATTGAAGCAGTATTGCAACAACATCCCGCTATTAAAGAAAGCGTAGTTATCACTTGGGCAGAGAATGAAATGGAAAAACGCCTAGTTGCTTATCTATTACCCGTTGTCCAATCCGAGTTGCCAAAAATCCACGAATTGCCAGCTTTTTTGAAAAAATTTCTACCAGACTATATGGTACCTGCTGCATTTGTGGTTATTGAACAAATTCCTTTGAATGCTAATGGAAAAATAGACTATCGTGCCTTGCCTTCACCTTCCGAAGACGGCTTGGTGGATACTCAAACTTTGGTAGCACCAAACACTCCAGAGGAACACCTATTGGCTGAGATTTGGCAAGAGGTATTAAAGGTTGGACCAATTGGTATCCACAACAATTTCTTTGCAGTTGGCGGAGACTCTATTCTCAGTATTCGCATCATTGCCAAGGCCAAACAAGCCGGCTATACCTTAGCAGTAAAAGACCTTTTTCTCCATCCAACCATTGCTCAATTGGCTCAGGTGCTCTCAGTTCAGGAAACACAAATAGAGCCTCAAATCATTTCAGTACCATTCAGTTTCATCAGTGAAACCGAAAAAGCACTCTTGTCGGCTGATGTAGAAGATGCTTATCCTCTTGCGGCACTTCAAGCAGGAATGCTATTTCACAGTCAGTATGAAACAGAAAGTGCCATTTATCACGATGTATTTAGCTACTATTTGCAGGCACGTTATGATGAAAGTTTATTGCAAATTGTTATACAAAATATTAGTGAATTACATCCCGTTTTGCGTACCAGTTTTCATTTTCAAGGATACCGTGAGCCACTTCAATTTGTACATCGTAATGTTCAGGTTCCTTTTTCAGTTTCAGATATTCGTTATTTATCTGTAGTTGAACAAGAAGCTGAAATTGATGACTTTATAGCCATTGAAAAACAAGATGCATTTGACTGGGAATTTGCTCCATTGTTTCGAGTAAAGGTTCACCGTCGTCAAGAATCGGCCTTTAATTTGACTTTAAGCTTTCACCATGCCATTTTAGACGGTTGGAGTGTCGCTTCTTTAATGACCGAATTGTTACGCACGTACCTATATGGCATAGAACAAGGTCAAGTGCCAGCCATACGCCAATCCTCACCAAACTTACACTATCGAGATTTTATCGCTTTAGAAAGAGAGGCTATCACAAATGAGGCAACACAAGTCTTTTGGCAACAACAGTTAGAAGAAATAACCTTAACACGCCTATCGCGTTTGCCTAAAGCACACCGTGCTGCAAGTACCGGTAATCAATATGAAGTGGTCATATCCGCCAGTTTATCAAACGCTATTAAAAAACTGGCCAAACGTCTTGAAGTGCCGGTCAAGACTGTCTTGCTTACGGCCCATTTACGGGTTATCAGCTTGTTCAGCGGAGTCACTGATGTTATAACCGGACTGGTCACGAATGGCAGACATGAAAGTGAAAACGGGGAAAAAATTGCTGGATTGTTCCTTAATACCATCCCTTTTCGTTTGCAATTGCAACCAAACGAAAGCTGGACACAATTAATCCAAGCAACTTTTCAAAAAGAGCAAGCAGTTCTCCCACACCGACGTTACCCATTAATTGAAATGCAGAAGGCTTTTCAGGGGCAGCCTTTATTTGAAACCGCTTTTAACTTTACCCATTTTCATGTTTATCAGGGAATTTTAGAAACGGATACAGTGAAAATACTCGGATTCAAGGGTTTTGAACAAACTAATTTTGCGCTGACTGGCAATTTTAGTTTAGACCTTATCACAGGTGATGTACAAATGAGTTTAAGTTATAATCCAGACGAATTGGGATTAAACCAAATAAAGAATATGGCACTTTATTATTTGCAAGTGCTTACCATGATGACCGAACAACCTGTGGCATTTAGCAATGTTTGTTTATTGCCAACTGAAATCGAACAATTAAAGGTCTGGAATGACACCGCCACGGATTATCCAAAAGATAAAACCATTGTGGATTTATTTGAGCAACAGGTTTCAATCACGCCGGACAATATCGCCGTAGTTTTTGAAGAGCAACAACTGACTTATCAACAACTTAACGATAAGGCTAATCAATTAGCACACTACTTGCTTAATCTTAAAACTTTTCACTTTTCACTTTTCACTTCTAACTTCCTAGTAGCAATTGCGATGGAACGTTCTTTTGAAATGATTATTGGTTTATTGGGGATTCTCAAAGCTGGTGGTGCTTATGTGCCGATTGATCCGAGCTATCCAGCGGCACGTATTGACTATATGTTACAGGATAGTGCAGCACCGTTATTGTTGACCCAAAGTCATTTAAAAGCACAGTTGTTTTCAGTTAAACCGAATTGTGTGACGGTGTGTTTGGATGAAGTTAACTTTGCCGGTCAGCCGTTGGTTAATCCGTTAGTTACTCGTCAAGTGAGTGATTTGGCTTATGTGATTTATACGTCGGGTTCGACTGGGAAACCGAAAGGGGTTATGCTAGAACATTATGGTGCTGTCAATTTGGCTATATTTCAGCAGCAATATTTTTGTATTAATGCAAACAGTCATATTTTGCAATTTGCCTCTCTGAGCTTTGATGCTGCCACTTGGGAAATTCTCATGTCTTTATGCAATGGTGGCAAATTGCAACTTGCACTAATGGACATAATTCATACTGACTTAAAAGCAATATTGCAAAAACAAACAATTACACATGCGACATTACCACCTTCTGTAATCAATGTAATATCGAATAGCGATTTACCAGAATTAAAATATCTTGTCGTTGCTGGTGAAGCTTGTTTATCTGAACTTGTGATGAAATGGGCGCAATCAGGATGGCGTTTTATCAATGCTTATGGTCCAACCGAAGTTACAGTTTGTACAAGTGTTTTTGAATGCACTCCTGATGGAAACAAGCCACCCATTGGCCAACCCATCGCCAACACCCGTATCTATATTCTAGATGCCCAACGCCAATCCCTACCACCCGGCATCCCCGGCGAACTCTGCATAGCTGGTGTAGGCTTGGCACGCGGCTATCTCAACCGCCCCGAACTAACTGCCGAAAAGTTCATAGAAGTAGAACTATTCGGCAAAACCGAGCGTATCTATAAAACCGGTGACAAAGCTCGCTGGCTACCCGATGGCAACCTCGAATATCTAGGACGCATTGATCACCAAGTCAAATTGCGTGGTTTCCGTATTGAATTGGGCGAAATTGAAGCCGTACTCAGCCAACATGAAGCGGTTAAAGAAGCTGTAGTGACACTATTCGATTCCGATGACAACAAGCGGTTAGTAGCTTATATCACTACTGATTCGGAAGCAAATAACTTAAAAGTTTTATCGTTTGCTCAACAACGTTTATGGTTCTTAAATCAATTTGAAGAAAATAACAGTGCCACTTATAATATGCCAGCAGCCTTACAGTTGTCTGGCCATTTAGAAGTAGAGGCTTTACAACACAGTTTGGATTGGTTGCTGGAACGTCATGCCAGTTTACGGACCTTGTTTCCGATTCAATCCGGTCAAGCTTTGGTGCAGATTCAACCGCTATCTGAGATTGAAGTATTGACAATTCATGATTTAACTAAGCTTTCATCCCAACGGGAAGAAGTTCAAAACCGTGCTAATCACCATGCAGTTGAGCCGTTTGATTTGAGCCAAGGTCATCTATTTAAAGCTGACTTATTATTACTAAATGAACAACAGTCGGTGTTACTGCTGAATATGCACCATATCATCAGTGACGGTTGGTCAATGGGCGTGTTCATTCGTGATTGGCAACACGCCTATACCGCTTTTGCCCAAGGTGAACAACCAAGCAAACCACCGCTTCTCATTCAGTACAGTGATTATGCAGCTTGGCAACGAGATTGGTTGCAAGGTTCCGTCTTACAACAACAAGTGGATTATTGGCAGCAACAACTCCAAGGAATACCAGAATTGCTGGAATTGCCAACCGATAAACCTCGTCCGCCCCAGCAAAGCTATCAAGGTGCCCATTATGCACAGCGTTTGTCACCGACACTAACGAGAAGTATCACGACTTTAAGCCGGCAACAAGGTGTGAGTCTATTTATGACGCTGCTGACGACGTTTAATATCTTGTTGTCACGCTATTCTCGTCAAGATGATGTGTGTGTGGGTTCTCCGATTGCCAACCGTACCCATAGCCAGACTGAAGATTTAATTGGTTTCTTTGTGAATACGCTGGTGTTACGTGGTCAACCTCGACCAGAACAAAGCTTTATTGACTTGTTGCTTCAAACTCGCCAAATCTGCCTAGCGGCTTATGCTCATCAGGATATTCCGTTTGAAACGTTGGTTGAGCAACTACAACCCACCCGTAGCCTGAGCTATAGTCCGTTGTTTCAGGTGATGTTGGTGTTACAAAATAATGACCCAGTCGAATTGACTCTGCCCGGTTTAGAAATCACCGCCTTGGAAGCTGATTATCCTATCGCTAAATTTGATTTGACTCTGAATGTTGAAGAACAAGAGGGGCAATTGCATTGCTTGTGGGAATATGCCACTGATTTGTTTTATGCCGAAACTATTAAACGGATGGCCAGCCATTTTGAAACCTTGCTTGGTGCTATTGTTGACAATCCCACGCAATCAATCAGTCAGTTGTCAATGTTGACCGAAGCGGAAAAAGAGCAGTTATTGGCTTGGAATGACACCACCACCGATTATCCAAAAGATAAAACCATTGTGGATTTATTTGAGCAACAAGTTCAACGAACTCCTGATAATATTGCTGTAGTTTTTGAAGAGCAACAACTGACTTATCAACAACTTAACGAGAAGGCTAATCAATTAGCACACTACTTGCTTAATCTTAAAACTTTTCACTTTTCACTTTTAACTTCTAACTTCCTAGTAGCAATTACGGTGGAACGTTCTTTGGAAATGGTTATTGGTTTATTGGGGATTCTCAAAGCTGGTGGTGCTTATGTACCTATTGATCCTAGCTATCCAGCGGCTCGGGTTCAGTATATGTTGGAAGACTGTGCTGCCCCATTGTTGGTGACCCAAAGCCATTTAAAAGCACAGTTGTTTTCAGTGAAACCAAATTGTGTGACGGTGTGTTTGGATGAAGTTAACTTTGCCGATCAGCCGTTGGTTAATCCGTTAGTTACTCGTCAAGTGACTGATTTGGCTTATGTGATTTATACGTCGGGTTCGACTGGGAAGCCGAAGGGTACATTACTAACCCACAAAGGCTTAAGTAATTACTTACATTGGGCTGTACAATGTTATGCTGTAACCAATGGCAATGGTGCACCAGTACAATCTTCTATAGCTTTTGATGCTACTATTACTAGCTTGTATTTGCCTTTAATTGCCGGTAAAGCAACCGTACTGTTGCCAGAACATGAAGAAATTGAAGGATTAGTGACCATATTGCAACAAGGACCGCAATTCAGTTTAGTGAAAATTACTCCTGCACACTTGGAAATACTCAATCATCAACTGAGCCATGCCAACTATGTAGACAATTGTCATGTCTTGGTTCTAGGCGGAGAAACACTAACCAGTGTACACATAAACCGCTGGTTACGTTATGCACCTGATACACATTTGATTAATGAATATGGCCCGACAGAAGCTGTTGTTGGATGCTGCATTTATGATGCTAAAGGGCAAATAACGTTGAATGGCCCAATACCCATCGGCCAACCCATCGCCAACACCCGCATCTACATTCTAGATGCCCAACGCCAATCTCTACCACCCGGCATCCCCGGCGAACTCTGCATAGCTGGTGCAGGCTTGGCACGTGGCTATCTCAACCGCCCCGAACTAACTGCCGAAAAGTTCATAGAAGTAGAACTATTTGGCAAAACCGAGCGTATCTATAAAACCGGCGACTTAGCTCGCTGGCTTCCTGATGGCAACCTCGAATATCTTGGACGTATTGATCACCAAGTCAAATTGCGTGGTTTCCGTATTGAATTGGGCGAAATTGAAGCCGTACTCAGCCAACATAAAGCGGTTAAAGAAACTGTCGTTACCTTATTTGATTCCGATGACAACAAGCGGTTAGTCGCTTACGTGGTGGAAGTTAAAAGTGAAAAAACTGGGAATTCGCTTGTCACAGAATTAAAAGAATGGCTCAAAGTGCGGTTGCCTGATTACATGGTACCAAGTTGTTTCACCGTGTTGGATAAACTGCCATTGACACCCAATGGTAAAATTGATAGGAAAGCCTTGCCAGCACCAGAGATTGAAATTTTCACCGGTGCCAAGCCAGCTACGCCGACCGAAGACTTATTGGCTAATTTATGGGCTGCTGTTCTCAAGTGCGAAGTAATTAATCGGCATGATAACTTCTTTGAACTAGGTGGCCATTCCTTACTGGCAACCCAACTTATTGCTCGGATTCGGGACAGTTTTCAAGTGGAATTGCCAGTGCGAGCCGTATTTGAACATCCGCAATTGTCAAGTTTAGCAAAGGCGATTGAAACTGCCACTGGTACGATCAACTTGCCAGCTATTGAAATACAGCCAGAAGATTCTCCGAAAATTTTGTCGTTTGCTCAGCAACGGTTATGGTTTTTGAACCAGTTTGAAGACAGTGCAACTTATAATATGCCAGCAGCTTTGTTGTTGTCTGGTGAATTAAATCTAGCGGCATTGCAACAGAGTTTATATTGGTTACAGGAACGTCATGCCAGCCTACGCACTTATTTCCCAATGGATGCTGGCAAAGCGACAATACAGATTCAAACCATTGATAAGATTGAAGCTTTACGGGTTCATGATTTACGTCTGCTGACCGATGAAGTTCAAAGTCGGGCCAATAGCCATGCCATTGCACCATTTGATTTAGCCACTGGCCCGTTATTTAAAGCCGAGCTGTTACAACTGAATGAAACACAGTCGGTATTATTGCTGAATATGCACCACATTATCAGTGACGGTTGGTCAATGGGCGTGTTCATTCGTGATTGGCAACATGCCTACACCGCTTTTACCCAAGGTGAGCAACCAAGCAAACCACCGCTTCTCATTCAGTACAGTGATTATGCAGCTTGGCAACGGGATTGGTTACAAGGTGAAGTTTTGCAAGAGCAGATCGATTACTGGGTCAAACAATTGGCTGACGCGCCGCAAACGCTAAATTTACCTACCGATAAACCTCGTCCTGAACAATTGAGTTATCGTGGGGCAGACTTTACATTCCGGATAGACGAAGACCTAACCCAAACCCTCAAGGCGTTTTCCCAACAACAGAACTGCACGCTGTTCATGACCCTGATGGCGGTTTATGCGGTACTACTCAGTCGTTATAGCGGGCAAAAAGATTTGCTCATAGCCACACCGATTGCCGGGCGTCTTCATTACCAGTTGGAAAACCTGATTGGTTTTTTTGTAAACAATCTTATTATACGGGTCAAACCCGATAATACACTTAATTTTACCGGGCTACTTGCTGAGGTTAGGAAAACCCTTTTAGAGGCTTATGCGCATCAAGATTTACCGTTTGAAAAACTGATAGAAGCACTGAACATACCCCGGCGTCAGAACTATCCACCTTTAAGTCAAGTCGCCTTTACTTTGAACAACATTGACACGACTGAACTACAGCTACCCGGTTTGGAAATAGAACCGCTGCCAATTTCATTTAATGTTGCCAAAACCGACTTGACCTTAGCGTTGACAGAAAATGCCGGACAATTGCAGGGTAGCGTTAACTACAGCACGGCTTTATTTACGGACGCTTTGATAAGACAATTTGCCAATGATTTTCAAAACCTGCTGAAATTATTGTTAGAACAATCCCAACAACCACTGCGCCAGGTGCTGAAAAATAGCGGTATTCAGTCCCGCAATTCCACTCTTGCCGGGGATATGGCGTGGCTAACCGAACATTCTAACCTGACTCCTAATCAATTACTGATCTGGTTAGGACAACAGGCCAAACCCGAAGAAGCAGCACTATACCAAAACCCACTTTTTTGCCATCTTCCGTTTGCCGTTTCATACCAGCATTTTCAAAATGCACTGGACACTTTGATACGCAGTAGTGATGCTCTGCGTGTAGTATTTCATGAAACCAGCGGTGTACCACGTCAACAGGTACTACCAGAACTGGTTTATCAGGTGGAGTGGGTGGATTTCTCAGACCAACCCGATCCAAAAGAAGCCTTGCAAATTTGGGCCATGAAACGCAATGCCCAAATATTCTCTCTGTCTGAACGAGTGTTTAATGTGGTGTTGATAAAACTGGCACCGGCACATTTCGTATTCTGCTTGAATATCCACCAGCTTATCGGTGATGGTGTAGCGATTGATTTAATCATCAGCCATTTATCGCATTTTTACCGACAGTCTGAAGCAGGGAAATTGCCAGTCAAAGTGGAACTACCGCAGTTTCAAAAGTATTTGGATGATACCGAAACATACTTAGACTCTTCACGTTATCAGCAAGATGAGACTTACTGGCAACAACATGCCCAAACTGCGCCGCTCAGTTTTTATGGCAAGACCTCACGGCAGGGATCCGGTCGTGTACACTGCGTCCGTTATGACCTAAGCATGACGGAAATGCAGCGATTGCATTTATGTGTAGGCCAACTGGCTGATACGCAACAAGTCAATCACACTCATCTCATGCACTTGTTTAACACCATGTTGGTTGTTTACCTGCATAAAATCAGTCATAGTACTGAGATTGTCATCGGGATTCCTCTGCATAACCGTCGCACACGCGCTTTCAAACAAACCATTGGTTCATTCATGCAGGTGCTGCCCATGCCGATTAGCGTGGGTGCAGATGACAGTTTTGTCAGTTTGTATCACAAAATCAAACAAGTCCATCAGCCCTTATTGCGGCATGGTCGGTATGCGCTACGCAATCCCTCGCAAAACCCACTTTATGAGGCAGTGCTGAATTACCACATCGCCCGTTATGATAAATTTGCCGGACACCCGGTCAAAACAGACTGGCAGAGGGCTACTTTTAGTAGCGATCTGCTCACGCTGAATATTCACGACTTTGCCCAATCAGGACAATTGCGCTTAGAATTTGACCTGAATACTGAGGTGTTTGACGAAGCCAATTCTCATGACGTTATCGAACATTTCCATCGGGTTTTATCAGCTATGCTGGATAATCCAGAACAACCGCTCACCACGGTATCCCTACTAACGCCAGCCGCACAGCAGCAGCTTATACAATGGAATCAAACCAAAACCAACTATCCCAAAGACCAAACTATTGTTGATTTGTTTGAACAACAAGTGGAAAAAGTTCCAGATAACATTGCGGTCGTGTTTAAAGACCAGCAATTGACCTATCAGCAACTCAACGACAAGGCCAATCAACTGGCGCACTATTTACTCAGTATCAAGACTCAAGAAGGTACTATTTTAATACAAAACAATCTCTTGATAGCGATTAGTGTGGAACGTTCATTTTCTCTGATCATTGGTTTATTGGCGATTCTCAAATCGGGAGGAGCTTATGTACCGATTGACCCGAGCTATCCACCTGCTCGTATTCGTTATATGTTGGATGACAGTGCGGCATCATTATTGTTGACTCAGAGCCATTTGAAGGCACAGTTGGAATCTGATTGTGTCGTGCTGTGTTTGGATGAAGTGGATTTTTCTGACCAGTCGTCAGAGAATCCAGCGATAAGGTTTCAAATGGATGAATTGGCTTATGTGATTTATACGTCGGGTTCTACCGGTAAACCTAAAGGGGTGATGATTGAACATTCAGCGTTAAGTAATTTTATCCATTCGTCCATTAACGTTTACGCACTTACCAGTCACGACAAAGTATTGCAATTTGCTTCGGTTAGCTTTGATACAGCAGCAGAAGAGATTTATCCAACCTTGCTTAAAGGGGCCGCTCTCATTTTGCGTACTGAGGAAATCCTTAGCACAACAGAGGCTTTTCTAACAACATGTGATGAACAAAAGTTAACGGTACTTGATTTACCCACAGCCTACTGGCATAGCTTGCTAACAGATATGCAAATAATAAAAAAATACTGGCCTAAGAGTATTCGTTTAGTTTTGATTGGCGGTGAAGCTGTTTCTGGTGAAAGAATCAAACAGTGGTTGGAAAATTTTGGACATTTTCCGGCTTTGCTTAATACTTATGGACCGACGGAAACAACGGTGGTTGCGACAGTTTTTCCGTTTGATACCCCCACTATCAATAAGATTCTCACTGTATCCATTGGCCAACCCATCGCCAACACTCGCATCTACATCCTAGATGCAGCACACCAACCCCAACCACCTAACATCCCCGGTGAACTGTGCATTGCCGGCACTGGCTTGGCACGAGGCTACCTCAACCGCCCCGAACTGACTGCTGAAAAGTTTATAGAAGTAGAAATATTCGGCAAAACCGAGCGTATCTACAAAACGGGTGACTTAGCTCGGTGGCTTCCTGATGGCAACCTTGAATATCTTGGACGCATTGACAATCAAGTAAAACTGCGTGGCTTCCGCATTGAACTAGGCGAAATCGAAGCCGTACTTAAGAGACATTCTGCCGTTAAAGAAGCTGTAGTTAGACTATATGAAGCGGATGACAATAAACGCTTAGTGGCTTATATCACCACGGATTCCGAATCGAATGAGTTAATCGCTTTCCTTACAAACAGTCTAAAAACCAGCTTGCCCGATTACATGATTCCAAGTCATTTCACCGTGTTGGATAAACTGCCTTTGACACCCAATGGTAAAATTGATAGGAAAGCTTTGCCGGCACCAGATATTGAAATTTCCACAGGTGCCAAGCCAGCTACACCGACCGAAGACTTATTGGCTGGATTAATGGCTTTTGTCCTCAAATGCGAAGCTATTAGCCGAGATGATAACTTCTTTGAACTGGGTGGACATTCTTTGCTGGCCACTCAATTAATCGCTCGTATCCGGGACAGCTTTCAGATTGAACTGCCAGTGCGAGCCATTTTTGAGCATCCACAATTATCAACTTTAGCAAAGGCAATTGAAACTGCCACTGGCACGGTCAGCTTGCCAGCTATTGAAGTGCAGTCAGAAGATTCACCGAAAATCTTGTCGTTTGCCCAGCAACGGTTATGGTTTTTGAACCAGTTTGAAGACAATGGCAGTGCAACCTATAATATGCCAGCCGCTTTGTTGTTGTCTGGTGAATTAAATCTAGCGGCATTGCAACAGAGTTTATATTGGTTGCAGGAACGTCATGCCAGCCTACGCACTTATTTCCCCACTCATGCTGGCGAAGCGACAGCACAGATTCAAACCATTGATAATATTGAATCTTTACGGGTTCATGATTTACGTCTGCTGACCGATGAAGTTCAAAATGATGAAATTCAAAAACTGGCTCATAGCCACGCTTTAACGACGTTTGATTTAGCCACTGGCCCGCTATTTAAAGCCGAGCTGTTACAACTGAATGAAACACAGTCGGTATTATTGCTGAATATGCACCACATTATCAGCGATGGTTGGTCAATAGGCGTATTCATTCGTGATTGGCAACAGGCCTATACGGCTTTTGCCCAGAATGCAGAACCGAGTTTGGCTTCGCTCACGATTCAATATAGCGATTATGCGGCTTGGCAACGTGATTGGTTACAAGGCGAGGTGTTACAACAACAAGTTGACTATTGGACGCAGCAACTCATTGGCAGCCCAGAATTGTTGGAACTGCCAACCGATAAACCACGTCCGCGCCAGCAAAGTTACCAAGGTGCTTCTTATGCCCATAACTTGTCAGCAACACTGAGCCAATCTGTCACCGAACTGAGCCAGCAATATGGTGTGACTGTCTTCATGACTTTGCTGACCAGCTTTAATATTTTGCTGTCACGCTACAGTCGCCAAAACGATATTTGTGTGGGTAGTCCGATTGCTAACCGTACCCACAGCCAAACTGAAGATTTAATGGGTTTTTTCGTGAATACTTTGGTATTGCGTAGCCAACTCCAACCACAACAAAGCTTTAGCGACTTATTGCTAGAAACTCGTCAAAGCTGTTTGGAAGCTTACGCCCATCAAGACATTCCGTTTGAGATGCTGGTTGAGCAATTGCAACCGACCCGCAGTCTGAGTCATCACCCTCTGTTTCAAGTGATGTTGGTGTTGCAAAATAATGAAGCGGTTAAGCTGGAACTGCCCGGTTTGGACATCACGACACTGAACTCTGAATACCCGATAGCTAAATTTGACCTCACTTTGAATTTGGGTGAACAGGATGGGCAATTCGAGTGCGTTTGGGAATATGCCACCGATTTGTTTGAAGCTGAAACGATTAAACGCATGGCTGGGCATTTTGAAGTTCTGCTGACTGCCATTGTTGAGAATCCCGAACAATCTATCAATCAGTTGCCGATGCTAACTGAAAATGAAGTTCAGCAATTGCAAACTTGGAATGACACCGCCACTGATTTTCCCTTCGATCAAACGATTGTTGATTTGTTTGAACAGATCGTTTCAAAAACGCCTGAGAATATCGCAGTGGTTTTTGAAACTCAAGAATTGAGCTATGAGGAACTGAATAGGAAAGCTAATCAGGTAGCGCATTATTTGATGACTTTGGGTGTCAAACCGGAAGTATTAGTCGGAATTTGTGTTGAGCGTTCAATTGAAATGGTGATTGGGCTGTTGGGTATTTTGAAGGCCGGTGGTGCTTATGTGCCAATTGACCCGAGCTATCCACCGGCTCGGATTAGTTATATGTTGGAAGACAGTGCGACACCGGTGTTATTAACTCAAAATCACTTGAAAAAACAGTTGCCTGAGTTGAAACCTGAGTGTGTCGTGGTGTGTTTGGATGAAGTGGATTTTGTGGTTCAAGAGACTGAGAATCCAGATGTGAATCGCCGAGCAGAGGATTTGGCTTATGTGATTTATACGTCGGGTTCGACGGGGGAACCGAAAGGAGTATTAGGTCTCCACAAAGGTATAGTTAACCGATTAAACTGGATGTGGCAAACTTATCCCTTCGATGCACAAGAAGAAGTGTGTTGTCACCGTAGTTCTATCAATTTTGTCGATCATGTTGCTGAACTATTTTCTCCATTACTAAAAGGGATTTCTTTGGTCTTGTTGGCCGAAGAAAAAATGCGAGATACGGTTGGTATTATTAACGTACTGCATCAGTATAAGATTGTCCGCCTCCTTCTTGTACCTTCCCTGTTGAGAAGCTTTTTAGAGCTAAGAAAACATGAATTACAAAAGCTCACATCCGTGAAATATTGGCTTTGCAGTGGGGAGGCTTTACCCGCTCGCTTAGTTAAGTTATTTTACGAAAGAGTACCGAAAGGAACTTTAATTAATGTCTATGGTTCTTCTGAAGTCAGTGCGGATGTCAGTGCTTACCAAGTAGAACGTCAAGAGATAGTCAACATTCTAAATTATTTTTCATCAGATAAGTCCTCAAATTATTCTTTTGCAGAGCATTTATCCTCGATCAGCATTACCACACCCAATGTGACGATTGATGAGCTAAAACAGGCATTTAAGAGTGAAGTCAATCGGGCAGTGTTAGCAAATCCTTTAACGACTTATCAAGATATTGATTTTGTATTGGAAGATAAACTGACTATAGCAGCCAAGTCTATCGAAAATAAGTATTCGGTCGATAAATCGGAAGTCTCTCAGTTGGTATTATCACAGCCGAAACGTGCTGAACAAGAAGCGTTACTGGATAAATATATCCTCTCCATTGGTAAGCCTATTAGCAACACTCAAATTTATATTTTAGACCCTTATCAAAAACTGGTTCCTGTCGGTGTTGCAGGTGAACTTCACGTTGGTGGTGTTTGCCTAGCACATGGTTATCTCAATCGCCCCGAACTGACTGCTGAAAAGTTTATAGAAGTAGATATCGAAGGCAAAATCGAACGCATCTACAAAACTGGCGACTTAGCTCGGTGGCTTCCTGATGGCAATTTAGAGTATCTTGGACGCATTGATAACCAAGTCAAACTACGGGGCTTCCGCATAGAACTCGGCGAAATCGAAGCCGTACTCAGTCAACATGAAGCAGTTATAGAAGCTGTAGTGACACTGTATGAAGCGGATGGTAACAAACGTTTAATTGCTTATATCACCACTGATTCCGAATCGAATGAGTTAGCGTCAGAACTGAAAGACAGTTTAAAAGCCAGCTTACCCGATTACATGGTTCCAAGTCATTTCACCGTATTGGATAAACTGCCTTTGACACCCAATGGTAAAATTGATAGGAAAGCCTTGCCGGCACCAGAGATTGAAATTTCCACCGGTGCCAAGCCAGCTACGCCGACCGAAGACTTATTGGCTGGATTAATGGCCTTTGTCCTCAAATGCGAAGCGATTAATCGAGATGATAACTTCTTTGAACGGGGCGGACATTCCTTGCTTGCTACTCAATTAATCGCTCGTATCCGGGACAGCTTTCAGATTGAACTGCCAGTGCGAGCCATTTTTGAGCATCCACAATTATCAACTTTAGCAAAGGCGATTGAAACGGCCACTGGCACGGTTAGTTTGCCAGCTATTGAAGTGCAATCAGAAGAGTCTCCGAAAAATTTGTCGTTTGCCCAGCAACGGTTATGGTTTTTGAACCAGTTTGAAGACAATGGCAGTGCAACCTATAATATGCCAGCCGCTTTGTTGTTGTCTGGTGAATTAAATCTAGCGGCATTGCAACAAAGTCTATATTGGTTGCAGGAACGTCATGCCAGCCTACGCACTTATTTCCCAACTGATGCTGGCAAAGCGACAGCACAGATTCAAACCATTGATAAGATTGAAGCTTTACGGGTTCATGATTTACGCCTGCTGACCGATGAAGTTCAAAATGATGAAGTTCAAAATCGGGCTAATAGCCACGCTTTAACGAAGTTTGATTTAGCCACTGGCCCGCTATTTAAGGCCGAGCTGTTACAACTGAAGGAAACACAGTCGGTATTATTGCTGAATATGCACCACATTATCAGCGATGGTTGGTCAATGAGCATATTCATTCGTGATTGGCAACTGGCTTATACGGCTTTTGCCCAAGGCGAGCAACCGAATTTGCCCTCGCTCGCCATCCAATACAGTGACTATGCCGCTTGGCAAACAAATTGGCTACAAGGCGAAGTTTTGCAAGAGCAGATCGATTACTGGGCCAAACAATTGGCTGACGCGCCGCAAACGCTAAATTTACCTACCGATAAGCCTCGTCCTGAACAATTGAGTTATCGTGGGGCAGACTTTACATTCCGGCTAGACGAAGACCTAACCCAAACCCTCAAGGCGTTTTCCCAACAACAGAACTGCACGCTGTTCATGACCCTGATGGCGGTTTATGCGGTACTACTCAGTCGCTACAGCGGGCAAAAAGATTTGCTCATAGCTACACCTATTGCCGGGCGTCTTCATTACCAGTTGGAAAACCTGATTGGTTTTTTTGTAAACAATCTTATTATACGGGTCAAACCCGATAATACACTTAATTTTACCGGGCTACTTGCTGAGGTTAGGAAAACCCTTTTAGAGGCTTATGCACACCAGAATTTACCGTTTGAAAAACTAATAGAAGTACTGAACATACCCCGGCGTAGGAACTATCCACCTTTAAGTCAAGTCGCCTTTACTTTGAACAATATTGATACACCTGAACTGCAACTATCCAGTTTGGAAATAGAACAGCTGCCAATTTCATTCAATGTTGCCAAAACCGACTTGACCTTAGCGTTGGCAGAAAATGCCGGACAATTGCAGGGTAGCGTTAACTACAGCACGGATTTATTTACAGACGCTTTGATAAGACAATTTGCCAATGATTTTCAGAACTTGCTGAAATTATTGTTAGAACAATCCCAACAACCACTGCGCCAGGTGCTGAAAAACAGCGGTATTCAGTCCCGCAATCCCACTCTTGCCGGGGATATGGCGTGGCTAACCGAACATTCTAACCTGACTCCTAATCAATTACTGATCTGGTTAGGACAACAGACCAAATCCGAAGAAGCAGCACTATACCAAAACCCACTTTTTTGCCATCTTCCGTTTGCCGTTTCACTCCAGCATTTTCAAAGTGCATTGGACACTTTGATACGCAGCAGTGATGCTCTGCGTATAGTATTTTATGAAACCAACGGTGTACCGTGCCAACAGGTGTTGCCAGAACTGGTTTGTCAGGTCGATGGGGTGGATTTTTCAGACCAAGAAGCCCCCGAAGAAGCCCTGCAAGCTTGGGCCATGAAACGCAACGCCCAAATATTTTCTCTGTCTGAACGGCTGTTTGATGTGGTGTTGATTAAGCTGGCACCGGCACATTTTGTATTCTACTTGAATATCCACCAGCTTATCGGTGATGGTGTGGCGATTGATTTAATCATCAGCCATTTATCACATTTTTACCGGCTGGCCGAAACTGGGCAATTGCCGCTCAAAGTGGAATTGCCGCAGTTTCAAAAGTACCTAGATGACACCGAAACCTACCTAGATTCTTCCCGTTATCAGCAAGATGAGACTTACTGGCAACAGCATACCCAAACTGCGCCGCTCAGTTTTTATGGCAATACCTCACGGCGGGGTTCCGGTCGTGTACACTGCGTCCGTTATGACCTAAGCATGGTGGAAATGCAGCGATTGCATTTGTGTGCAGGCCAACTGGCTGATTCGCAACAAGTCAATCACACTCATCTCATGCACCTGTTTAACACCATGTTGGTTGTTTACCTGCATAAAATCAGTCAGAGTACTGAGATTGTCATCGGGATTCCCTTGCATAACCGCCGCACACGCGCCTTCAAACAAACTATCGGTTCATTCATGCAGGTGCTGCCAATGCCGATCAGCGTGGGTGCTGATGACAGTTTTGTCAGTCTGTATCACAAAATCAAACAAGTCCATCAGCCCTTATTGCGGCATGGTCGGTATGCGCTACGCAATCCCTCACAAAACCCACTTTATGAGGCAGTGCTGAATTACCACATCGCCCGTTATGATAAATTCGCCGGACACCCTGTCAAACCAGACTGGCAGAGGGCTACTTATAGTAGCGACCTGCTCACGCTGAATATTCACGACTTTGCCCAATCAGGACAATTGCGCTTAGAGTTTGATCTGAATATTGAGATGTTTGATGAAGCCAATTCTCATAACGTTATCGAACATTTCCATCGGGTTTTATCAGCCATGCTGGATAATCCAGAACAACCGCTCACCACGGTATCCCTACTAACGCCAGCCGCACAGCAGCAGCTTATCCAATGGAATCAAACCGAAACCCACTACCCCAAAGACCAAACCATTGTTGATTTGTTTGAACAACAAGTGGAAAAAGTTCCAGATAACATTGCGGTCGTGTTTAAAGACCAGCAATTGACCTATCAGCAACTCAACGACAAGGCCAATCAACTGGCGCACTATTTACTCAGTATCAAGACTCAAGAAGGTACTATTTTAATACAAAACAATCTCTTGATAGCGATTAGTGTGGAACGTTCATTTTCTCTGATCATTGGTTTATTGGCGATTCTCAAATCGGGAGGAGCTTATGTACCGATTGACCCGAGCTATCCACCTGCTCGTATTCGTTATATGTTGGATGACAGTGCGGCATCATTATTGTTGACTCAGAGCCATTTGAAGGCACAGTTGGAATCTGATTGTGTCGTGCTGTGTTTGGATGAAGTGGATTTTTCTGACCAGTCGTCAGAGAATCCAGCGATAAGGTTTCAAATGGATGAATTGGCTTATGTGATTTATACGTCGGGTTCTACCGGTAAACCTAAAGGGGTGATGATTGAACATTCAGCGTTAAGTAATTTTATCCATTCGTCCATTAACGTTTACGCACTTACCAGTCACGACAAAGTATTGCAATTTGCTTCGGTTAGCTTTGATACAGCAGCAGAAGAGATTTATCCAACCTTGCTTAAAGGGGCCGCTCTCATTTTGCGTACTGAGGAAATCCTTAGCACAACAGAGGCTTTTCTAACAACATGTGATGAACAAAAGTTAACGGTACTTGATTTACCCACAGCCTACTGGCATAGCTTGCTAACAGATATGCAAATAATAAAAAAATACTGGCCTAAGAGTATTCGTTTAGTTTTGATTGGCGGTGAAGCTGTTTCTGGTGAAAGAATCAAACAGTGGTTGGAAAATTTTGGACATTTTCCGGCTTTGCTTAATACTTATGGACCGACGGAAACAACGGTGGTTGCGACAGTTTTTCCGTTTGATACCCCCACTATCAATAAGATTCTCACTGTATCCATTGGCCAACCCATCGCCAACACTCGCATCTACATCCTAGATGCAGCACACCAACCCCAACCACCTAACATCCCCGGTGAACTGTGCATTGCCGGCACTGGCTTGGCACGAGGCTACCTCAACCGCCCCGAACTGACTGCTGAAAAGTTTATAGAAGTAGAAATATTCGGCAAAACCGAGCGTATCTACAAAACGGGTGACTTAGCTCGGTGGCTTCCTGATGGCAACCTTGAATATCTTGGACGCATTGACAATCAAGTAAAACTGCGTGGCTTCCGCATTGAACTAGGCGAAATCGAAGCCGTACTTAAGAGACATTCTGCCGTTAAAGAAGCTGTAGTTAGACTATATGAAGCGGATGACAATAAACGCTTAGTGGCTTATATCACCACGGATTCCGAATCGAATGAGTTAATCGCTTTCCTTACAAACAGTCTAAAAACCAGCTTGCCCGATTACATGATTCCAAGTCATTTCACCGTGTTGGATAAACTGCCTTTGACACCCAATGGTAAAATTGATAGGAAAGCTTTGCCGGCACCAGATATTGAAATTTCCACAGGTGCCAAGCCAGCTACACCGACCGAAGACTTATTGGCTGGATTAATGGCTTTTGTCCTCAAATGCGAAGCTATTAGCCGAGATGATAACTTCTTTGAACTGGGTGGACATTCTTTGCTGGCCACTCAATTAATCGCTCGTATCCGGGACAGCTTTCAGATTGAACTGCCAGTGCGAGCCATTTTTGAGCATCCACAATTATCAACTTTAGCAAAGGCAATTGAAACTGCCACTGGCACGGTCAGCTTGCCAGCTATTGAAGTGCAGTCAGAAGATTCACCGAAAATCTTGTCGTTTGCCCAGCAACGGTTATGGTTTTTGAACCAGTTTGAAGACAATGGCAGTGCAACCTATAATATGCCAGCCGCTTTGTTGTTGTCTGGTGAATTAAATCTAGCGGCATTGCAACAGAGTTTATATT